>OCPV01000543.1_pt1 | contig 27157 bp, 20 predicted proteins | sample 1538511 | NCBI WGS metagenome assembly OCPV01 (sample SAMN04571704, study PRJEB22368) | human gut metagenome | biome: human gut; material: stool | host: Homo sapiens | place: Luxembourg | collected 2012-08-30 | reverse complement strand
TACCGCCGATGTTATGCCGGAAACGGTAAAACTGACCAATCTGCGCAATTTAAAATGCGGCGATAAGGTAAATCTTGAACGCACTTTAAAATTGAGCGATGGGCTTGACGGGCATATCGTAAGCGGCCATGTTGAAGGCATCGGCGTTATAATGTCCAAAAAGACGCAGGGCATTGCCGAAATTGTAACCGTTAAAACACCGCCGCAGCTTTTAAAATATATAATAAAAAAAGGCAGCATTACCATTGACGGCATCAGCCTTACCGTAACGGAAGTTACCGGCAGCGGTTTCAGCGTATCGCTTATTCCGCATACCGCTAAAGAAACAACGCTCGGCTTCAAAAAGCCCGGCGACAAAGTAAACCTGGAAACAGATATTATCGGCAAATATGTCGAACATCTGCTTAATTTTAAAACATCCGCTGATGCGGAAAATAAAAATACTTTGACAAAATCACTTCTTTTTGAAAATGGTTTTATATAAAAGGAGGCAATTATGGATAATTTTAAGTTTAATACTGTTGAAGAAGCCATTGAAGCCATAAAAAACGGCAAAATGGTTTTGGTTACGGACGACGAAGACCGTGAAAATGAAGGCGATCTTATTATGGCAGCGCAGTTTTGCACCGGCGACGATGTAAACTTTATGGCAAAATACGCCCGCGGTCTGATTTGCATGCCTGCTGACCCGCAAATTATGGATAAACTGCAATTTGGTGCAATGGTTGCCAACAATACCGATAACCATGAAACGGCTTTTTCGGTTTCTATCGACCATGTTGACACCACTACCGGCATTTCTGCCTATGAACGCGCCTATACCATGCGTAAATGCGCCGACCCTGCTTCTCAGCCGCAGGATTTCCGCCGCCCGGGGCATGTATTTCCGCTCCGCAGCAGAAACGGCGGCGTTTTAAGGCGTACCGGGCACACCGAAGCGACTACTGATTTATGCCGTTTGGCAGGGCTGACACCTGTTGGCATTTGCTGCGAAATTATGAGCGACGATGGCAATATGGCACGCACGCCGGAGCTTATTGAATTTGCCAAAAAGCATAATCTGGTATTTATAACTGTTGCCGCGCTTGTTGCATACCGCAAAAAGCACGAAAAAATGGTTCACCGCGTAGCGGAAGCGGCACTGCCGAGCAAATACGGCAATTTCCGCATTATCGCTTACGAAAATGACATTGACAATCAGTGCCATGTAGCCATTGTAAAGGGTGATATTGCCGGTAAAAAAGATGTTATGGTGCGTGTACATTCCGAATGCCTTACCGGTGACGCGCTCGGTTCGCTGCGCTGCGACTGCGGTGACCAGCTGGCAACCGCATTGAAAATGATTGAAAAAGAAGGTTGCGGCGTGGTTGTTTACATGCGTCAGGAAGGCCGCGGAATAGGCCTTGCCAATAAAATACGCGCTTATGCTTTACAGGACCAGGGGCTTGATACCGTTGAAGCAAATATAAAACTCGGCTTTGCACCAGATTTGCGCGATTACGGTATCGGCGCACAGATTCTTGCCGATTTGGGGCTTTCAACAATCCGTCTGATTACCAATAACCCGGCCAAACGCGCAGGGCTTACCGGCTACGGCATTACCGTTACCGGCAGGGTGCCAATCATCATGGAAGCAAACTGCTATAACGAACATTATCTTGATGTTAAAGAAGAAAAAATGGGACACAAATTACACGAAAAATAATTGGAGGAATGAAAATGAAAGTTTTAGAAGGTAAATTAACAGCAAAAGGCATGAAAGTTGCTATTGTAGCATCCCGTTTTAACGAATTTATTACCAGCAAACTTATCGGCGGCGCAGAAGACTGCCTGCTCCGCCATGGGGCAGAAGGGGAGAATTTAACGCTTGTATGGGTTCCCGGTGCGTTTGAAATTCCGCTGGCTGCACAAAAACTTGCCAAAAGCGGCAAATATGATGCCGTTGTATGCGTTGGTGCCGTAATCCGCGGTGCAACGCCGCATTTTGATTATGTATGCGCAGAAGCCTCCAAAGGCATTGCCCATGTAAGCCTTGAAACCGGCGTACCGGTTGCTTTCGGCGTTTTAACAACCGACAACATTGAACAGGCTGTTGAACGTGCCGGCACCAAAGCAGGCAACAAAGGCACTGATGCGGCAATGTGCGCTATTGAAATGGTAAATTTAATGCGTGAAATGTAAGAGGTTTTTATGGAAGATACTTTAACTATTGCTACGGCAGAAGGCGTGCGTATTTACGCCATTACAACCAAAAATCTGGTGCAGGAAGCTGCTGACCGCCATCATACAAGCCATTTGGCAACGGCCGCGCTCGGCAGAGCCATGAGCGGTGCTTTAATGCTTGCCGCAACAATGAAAGACGGCGAACGTATTCTTTTAAAACTTAAAGGTGACGGCCCAATGGGAGAAGTTGTTGCCGAAGCGCAGGGAACTTCCGTGCGCGGATATGTTGGCGAGCCGGATGTGTTTATGCCTTTAAAAAACGGCAAGCTCGATATCGGCGGCGCGCTTGGTCAGGGCACAATTACCATTACGCGTTATCTGCAGAACGGCGAATCGTTTACAGGGCATGCAGAACTTGCCGACGGTGAAATTGCAACCGATATCACCAATTATCTTTATATGTCCGAGCAGACTCCTTCATCGGTTGCGCTTGGCGTACTGGTTGACAAGGATGGCAAAGTGCTTGCCGCAGGCGGTTATTTTATTCAGGCCATGCCCGGCTGCGATGAAGAAGTGCTGGAAAAACTGGGCAATAATGTAGCCGTTACGCCCTATGTAACGCAGCTGCTGGAACTTGGCTATACGCCAGAAAAAATTATTGAAGTGCTTGCCAGAGGGCTGGAATTTGATATAAAAGAAAGCATGCCCGTTAAGTTTTCCTGTGGGTGTTCTAAAGATAAAATACTGAACATGCTTGCGGCTTTAAGCCAGGATGATATTGACTATCTGACAGAGCAGCCGGATACTGAAGTGCACTGCCAGTATTGCAACAAGGTATATCATTTCAGCAGTGAAGAACTGAAGCAGCTTAAAACAAATTAAAACTGCTTGACAAAGCAAACAACTGTTTGTATAATGTTTTTAGAAGAGCAGATACAACGGTGGAGGTAAAATTTATGGCATCTGAAAACATAGATAAAATGAAAGCGCTTGACCTTGCCATGCGCCAGATTGAAAAAGATTTCGGCAAAGGTTCCATTATGAAACTTGGCGAAGCAAGCAGCAAAATGAATATAGAAGTTATTCCGACCGGTGCTCGCTTGATATTGCTTTGGGCGTTGGCGGTATACCGAGAGGAAGGGTTATAGAAATTTACGGCCCTGAATCTTCCGGTAAAACGACTGTTGCCCTGCATATGATTGCCGAAGCACAGAAACTCGGCGGTTATGCGGCTTTTATTGATGCAGAACATGCACTTGACCCTGAATATGCGCGCCGCCTTGGCGTAGATGTTGACAATCTTTTGATTTCACAGCCGGATAACGGCGAACAGGCATTGGAAATTGCCGATGCTCTGGTACGCAGCGGCGCTATTGATATTATTGTTATAGACTCTGTTGCGGCACTTGTTCCCCGCGCGGAAATTGAAGGCGAGATGGGCGATTCCCACGTTGGCTTGCAGGCGCGCCTGATGAGCCAGGCACTGCGCAAATTGACCGGTTTAATTGCAAAATCCAAATGCGCAACCGTATTTATTAACCAAATCCGTGAAAAAGTAGGCGTTATGTTCGGCAACCCGGAAACTACTACCGGCGGCCGCGCCTTGAAGTTTTATGCAACCGTGCGTATGGATGTGCGCCGCGTTGAAACCTTGAAAAACGGCAACGATATGATTGGCAGCCGTACACGCGTTAAAATTGTTAAAAACAAAGTTGCGCCTCCGTTTAAACAGGCTGAATTCGACATTATGTACGGAGAAGGCATTTCTCACGAAGGCTGCATTGTTGACCTTGGCGTTGAGCTTGAATTAATTACCAAGAGCGGCGCATGGTATTCATACGGTGATGTACGTTTAGGGCAGGGCAAAGAAAAAGCTAAAGAATATCTTAAGGATAACCCTGAACTTTTGCAGGAAATAGAAAATAAAATCCGTGCCATGACAATTAAACAGGCTGCCCCCGAAGGTGAAACCGAAAGTGCTGCGCAGGAAGAATAATAAAACCTTTGATAACGAAAAGGATGCTTATAATTACGCGCTGACGCTTTTAAATTACCGTGATTACAGTATAGCGGAAATGCAGGCAAAATTAAAAAAGTGTTCCGTATCGGACGCCGATATTAAAGCAGTGACTGATAAGCTGTGCGGATATGGTTTTTTGGATGAAAAACGCTATGCGCTGCGCGTTTATGACAGCTGGCTTGCAAAAAAGTATTACGGCAAGGGTTATTTAAAAAACACTTTGCAAAAGCGCAGCGTTGATGACGAAATCATTAACGAAGTTGCCGGACTTGTTGAAGCAGATGCTGAAATTGAGCGCTGCTGCGCAGCTGCTGACAGCTACATAAAAAAGAAAAAAATAAACAGTTTTGAAGATGCGATGAAAGTTAAAGCCGGATTAGGAAGGTTTTTATTTGCCAGAGGTTTTTCTGTTGATTTGATAAAGAAAACTATTGCAGAAAAAATAAGTTATTCCGGTGTGGATAATTATGATTAGTGATACAAACTTGACTTTTAGTTAAAATCCATTTAAAATTATATTATCCAATCGTGTTAAGAGATTCAATGTTAACCACGAGGCGACTAGCAGGTTGCCTCATTTTTTTTAGAATTTTACTAAGGAGGTGAGTACCATTTTAGAGTTGTTCATTACAATAGCCGGTGCTGGTGCGGCAGGCGGCATTGTTGGTTATTTTGTCCGCAAAAATGTTGCTGAAAGCAAAATAGCCACTGCCGAAGAAACTGCAATACGCATTATTCAGGATGCCGAGCAGGCCGGTGAAACCAAACGCAAAGAAGCGCTGATGGAAGCTAAAGAAGAAATCCACCGTATGCGCAGCGAAATGGAACGTGAAAATAAAGAACGCCGCAGCGATTTGCAGCGTCAGGAGCGCAGACTCCTGCAAAAAGAAGAAAACCTTGACAGAAAAATTGATTCCTTTGAGAAAAAAGAGGAACATCTGGCTTTAAAAGAAACCAAACTTAACGAAAGCCAGGCCAAGGTGGACGAGTTATACCAGAAACAATTGGGTGAACTGGAAAGATTATCCGGTTTGTCAACCGAAGATGCAAAAAAAGAATTGCTGTTGTCTGTGGAAGAAGAAGTTAAGCATGAATCTGCAATGATGATTAAAGAGCTTGAACAGCAGGCTAAAGATGAAGCGGACAGAAAAGCCCGTGAAATCATTTCCCTTGCTATTCAGCGCTGTGCCGCAGACCATGTTGCCGAAACCACTGTTTCTGTTGTGGCACTGCCGAATGATGAAATGAAAGGCCGCATTATCGGCCGCGAGGGCAGAAACATCAGAACTCTGGAAACACTGACAGGCATAGATCTTATTATAGACGATACTCCGGAAGCGGTTATTATTTCGGGGTTTGACCCTGTAAGGCGTGAAGTTGCACGTATAGCTCTTGAAAAACTCATCAATGACGGGCGTATTCATCCGTCCCGCATTGAAGAAATGGTAGAGAAAGCACAAAAAGAAGTTGAACAGAGAATTAAAGAAGCCGGTGAACAGGCTATGTTCTCGGTTGGGGTGCACGGTTTGCATCCGGAAATGGTTAAACTTTTGGGACGTTTGAAATACCGTACAAGTTACGGCCAGAACGTTCTTAACCATTCTGTTGAAGTTGCCCATCTGGCAACAATTATGGCTTCTGAACTTGGTGTGGACGTTAACCTTGCCAAACGTGCAGGCCTTTTGCACGATATAGGCAAAGCAGTTGACCATGAAGTTGAAGGTTCCCATGTTGAACTTGGCGTGGAAATTGCCAAGAAATACCGTGAATCCGACCTTGTTATCAATGCTATTGCAGCCCATCATGGCGATACCGAGCCGAAAAGCGTTGAGGCAGTGCTCATTTCGGCATGTGATGCCGTATCGGCAGCACGCCCGGGTGCACGCAGGGAAACTTTGGAAAGCTATTTGAAACGATTGACCCGATTGGAAGAAATTTCTGAATCGTTCGATGGCGTTGAAAAATGTTATGCCGTACAGGCCGGCAGGGAAATCCGCATCATGGTTAAACCCGAACAGGTTGATGATGCTTCGGCAATACTTTTGGCGCGTGATGTTGCCAAAAAGATTGAAGCCGAGATGGAATATCCCGGTCAGATAAAAGTAGTTATCATCCGCGAAACGCGCGCAGTTGACTACGCAAAATAATTTTGAATATAAAAAACGCTCCGTTAAGGGGCGTTTTTGTTTTATATAAACATTCTTTCACGAAATATTTACAAAAATAAAGTTTTTCAAAGGGGAAACATTTGTTTTTAAACTCACTTTAATGTATAATATACGGTAGAGTAAGTGTACGGTTAATACTTGCGTTAATCTGTGTGATACTTGATCGGAAAATAAATAATTTGGAGGTGTATTTTTTTTGAGTAAAACACAACATAAAGTAAATATTATTCCGCTCGGAGGACTCGGCGAAATCGGCAAGAACATGACGGCTTTCCGTTATGGCGATGATATTATACTTGTCGATGCCGGTTTAATGTTCCCTGAGGAGGATATGCTTGGAATAGATTTGGTTATTCCTGATATAACTTATCTTTTGGAAAACAAAGATAAGGTTAGGGCGATTTTTTTAACTCACGGCCATGAAGACCATATCGGCGCTTTGCCGTATGTTATGAAGCAGATTAATGTGCCTGTTTACGGCACCGCCCTTACTTTGGGCATTTTGCAGGGACGCTTGAAAGAAAACGGCGTAAGTGCCGATAACTGCCATGTAATCAAGCCCGGAGATAAAATATCAGCCGGTGCTTTTAAGCTTGGTTTCATGCGTGTCAACCACAGCATTCCTGATGCAATAGCACTGGCTATCCGTACGCCTGTCGGGCTTATTATTCACACCGGCGACTTTAAATTTGACCAGACCCCGGTTGACGGGCAGGTTACGGAATTTAACCGCTTTGCGGAATACGGCGATGAAGGCGTGCTTTTGCTTATGGCGGACAGCACTAATGCCGAACGCCCGGGCTATACCCCAAGTGAAAAAATGGTAGGCCAGACTTTCGACGATGAGTTCCGCTATGCCAAAAACCGTATTATCGTGGCAACTTTCTCGTCCAATGTTCACCGCATTCAGCAGATTGTTGACAGCGCTGTAAGATATAAACGCAAAGTTGCCGTTATCGGCCGCAGCATGGTTAATGTTGTTAATATTTCCATTGAACTGGGTTATTTGAAAGTGCCGGAAGGCGTACTGATTGATGTTGACGAAACATCTAACTACCAGCCCAGCCAGATTGTAATTATTACTACCGGCAGCCAGGGCGAGCCTATGTCTGCCTTAACCGACCATAAAAAAGTTGAAATTCTTCCGGGCGATACCGTTATTATTTCGGCAACGCCTATTCCCGGCAACGAAAAACTCGTATCACGCACAATTGATAACCTTTATAAACTCGGTGCCGACGTTATTTACGAAAAGAGCAACGGCGTACATGTTTCCGGCCATGCCAGCCAGGAAGAAATTAAAATGATGCACAATCTGGTGCGCCCGAAATTCTTTATGCCGGTGCACGGCGAATACCGCCATCTGGTTAAACATGCACAGCTTGCCCAGTCGCTGGGTATGCCGCGCGAAAATATTGTTATCGGCGAAAACGGCGCTGTAATTGAACTTACGCGCAACAGCATAGGTATTTCCGGCCGTGTGCCTGCCGGTAAAATTCTGGTTGACGGCCTCGGCGTAGGCGATGTTGGCAATATCGTACTGCGTGACCGCCGCCAGCTTTCGCAGGACGGCATTATGATTGTTGTTGTAACAATCGAAAAAAATACCTGCAATATTGTTTCCGGCCCGGATATTGTTTCCCGTGGTTTTGTGTATGTGCGTGAAGCCGAAGACCTTATGGAAACAGCCAAAGAAAAAGTAGAACAGGCACTTGATAAATGTGCCGAAAATAATGTAACGGAGTGGAGCGTTCTTAAAGGCGCTATCCGCGACAGCCTCGGGCGCTTTTTGTATGAAAGAACACGCCGCCGCCCGATGATTTTACCGATTATTATGGAAGTTTGATTAAATAAAGAGGTGCCAGCAGTTGCCAAGATATAAAAAAGTTGCAGATGAACAAAAGAATAAAGGCCGCAAAAGAAAAATTGCAGGCATTTTTATGCTTTTGGCAGGGCTGCTTGTTGCGGCGTCGGATATTGGCGTTACAAGCAGTTTCTGGTCGGAAATGTCTGCATATTTACTGGGGCTGGGAGCTTTTCTTGTTCCGCTTGCCCTTATTATCTGCGGCATTTACCTGCTAGCTTTTTCCGGGCGTTTCAGTATTTCGCGCCGTGTGGCTGCGTTTGTTTTGCTGCTTATATGCTTTTTAGGCCTTGCACATCATCTTTTTACTCCTGCCGGTCAGGAACTGGATTTATATTCATTCCCGGAAGGCGGAGGTTTTATTGGCGGTATAATTTTATGGACTTTGCGTAAAATTGCCGGTACAGCCGGAGCGCTGATTATTTTGGTTGTGCTTGGTTTGGCAAGCGTTCTTTTATTGAGCAGGATTTCCTTACAGCTTTTGTTTGTGAAAATCAAAAATTCCTTTTCCGGCATCAGTAAAAGAGAAAATAAAAAAGATCTACGCAGAACTGAATATTCTCAGCCTGTAAAGCAAAAAAATATTACCGTTTCTAAAGAAAATACTTTTAATCCTTACCGTGACGGAGAATTTTCCGAATTTACGGAAGGGCTTGAAAAACCAGGCGCTTTTAAAAGAATTTTCGGAAAAACCAAAAAGCCTTCAATCAGCGAACATCTTGTAAATTACCGCAGCGAAGCCTATGAAGACGATGCATACAATGCTTATTTGCAGGATGATGAGCAGCAGCGTGAAAATACTACTGAAGTAAAACAGGCGTTTTTTGCTGCTCCGGAAGAATTTGCGGCTGAAAAACCTGCTGTTAAGCAGGAAAGCAAACCTGTTTTGGAAAAATTTGTTAAACCTGAGCAGGATATGGCGCCTGCCGGCAGCTTTTTAAATCCGTACAGACAGAAAGCAATTGATTTTTCGGATGAAGAAATACCTTCCGAAAAGATATTTGCAAAACCTGAAACCAAAAATGATTTTACTTTAAATAAACCGCTTAATATTGCTGACAGTGCTGATCTGGTTAAAGAAAAATCAGAGGAGCAGGCAGCTGCTAAAGCGGAAGAAGGAGCTGAACCTTCCGAAAAAGATAACGCTCCCGGGTATAAATTCCCACCATTATCTTTACTTAATACGCCAACTGTTACTAAAGACCATAACCTTGAAGAAGGAATACGCCATCAGTGCGGTATTCTTGAACAGACTTTATCTGATTTTAAGGTAAGGGCTTCTGTTGTTGCCGTTACGCGCGGTCCTTCTGTAACAAGGTTTGAACTTGAACCTGCACCCGGCGTAAAAGTAAGCTCGGTAGTTAATCTAGCAGATGATATTGCGTTAAAACTTGCCGCCCCCGGCGTGCGCATTGAAGCGCCAATACCGGGCAAAGCCGCAATAGGCATTGAAGTGCCTAATCTGAAGAATGATACTGTATTTTTTAAAGAAGTTGTTGACTGCGAAGCCGTTAAAAATTCTTCTGGCAAGCTGGCTATTGGTTTGGGCAAGGATATCAGCGGCAACATTATTACTGCTGATTTGAGCAAAATGCCGCATTTGCTGGTTGCAGGCTCAACCGGTTCCGGCAAGTCGGTATGTATCAACACAATTATAGCAGGCTTGTTGTACAAGTATTCTCCAGATTATGTAAAACTTATTCTTGTTGACCCGAAAGTTGTTGAACTATCTAATTATAACGGCATACCGCATCTTTTAACGCCGGTTGTTACCGACAGCAAAAAGGCAGCTTCTGCTCTGCACTGGGCAGTTGCCGAAATGGAGCGCAGGTATAAGGCGTTTGCCGAAAGCCATGTACGCGATATCAGCAGCTTTAATGAGCATGCAGAAGAAAAAATGCCGTTTATTGTTATCATTATCGACGAACTTGCAGATTTGATGATGGTTGCCAAAGTTGACGTGGAAGATGCAATTCTCCGCCTTGCGCAAAAGGCAAGGGCTGCCGGAATACATCTTATACTGGCAACGCAGCGTCCTTCGGTAGATGTTATTACCGGCATAGTAAAAGCCAATATTCCGTCGCGTATTGCATTTGCCGTTTCTTCGCAGACCGATTCGCGTACAATTTTGGATATGGGCGGTGCCGAAAAACTGCTTGGCAAGGGCGATATGCTATTTTATCCCATTGGCATTAACAAGCCGGTAAGGGTTCAGGGCGCTTTTGTAAGTGATGATGAACTCAACCGTGTTGTTGATTTTATCAAAGAGCAGGCTATTCCTGTTGAATACAGCAGCGAAGTAACGGAACAGGCATTGGAAAGTGATAAAAATGCTGCCGGGCAGACGGCAGGATTTGACAACGAGCGCGACGAATTATTTGAAGATGCAGTAAGGCTTGTTATGGATACAGGGCAGGCATCTTCGTCCATGCTGCAGCGTAAATTCCGCATTGGTTATACAAGAGCCGCAAGGCTTGTGGACTGCATGGAAGATTTGGGCATTATCAGCCACGCTGCCGGCAGTAAACCGCGCGAACTTATTATGCCTAAAGCCGTAATAGAAGATAAATTTTTTACAACTAATAATTAAATGGAGGAAACGGTTATGGATATGGATAATGTCAGCAAAATGCTTAAAGAAGCACGTCTGGCCAAAGGGTTGTCGCTGGAAGAGGCAGAAGCGGCTACCAGTATCCGTAAACTTTACCTGGATGCGGTAGAAGAAGGCGAATTTGACAAAATTCCCGGTGATGTTTTTACCAAAGGCATTATCCGCACGTACGGTAATTTTTTGGGGCTTAACGGGCCGGACCTCGTCAACATTTATAAAGCACAGAACAGCGGCCTTACCAAGGAAGCGGTAGCGCCCAAGCCTATCAGAATGGTTGAAAAAATCAGTATTTCTCCCCAGATAAAGCCGGAAAGGGTATCCTCCGGCAATTGGCTGAGTTATATTGTGGTATTGGCTTTGGTTATCGTTGTAGCAGGCGGCATAGCCTGGTTTATGAATACCGATTCATCGCAGAATCTGGTATCGGAATCCGCCGCAGTGGAAAACAGCATGCCTGCCGAAGAAAAAGCAGCGCCCAAACCTGTGTATGATGGCGTTAACCTTGCTTTAAAATGCGTAACTGACCGCTGCTGGATGGAAGTAACTGCTGATGGCGAGATTGTTTTCAGCGGCATAATGGAAGCAGGCCAGCAGCAGTCTTTTAAAGCCAAAGAAAATATCAGTGTGCATTACGGCAACATCGGTGCCATGGAAATAACCGTTAACGGAGAAACTCTGCCTAAAGACCCGGAAGTCGGTTCAGTTGTAAGAACATATAAAAAATAATTTTGGAGGGCTTTCATAAATAATGAAAGATTTTCTGCCAATTTCAATAGAAGAAATTAAAGAACGCGGTTGGGAACAGTTGGATTTTTTGTTTGTAAGCGGAGATGCTTATGTGGACCATCCATCTTTTGGACCTGCCGTTATTTGCCGTGTACTTGAAGCGCAGGGATACAAGGTGGCTCTTTTGTGCCAGCCAGACTGGCGCAAACCGGAAAACTTTGCCGTTTTAGGCAAACCGCGCCTTGCGGTGCTTATTTCAGGCGGCAATCTTGATTCCATGCTCTGCCATTATACGGCGGCAAAAAAAGAACGCAAAAAAGATAATTACACGCCGGGCGGCGAAATGGGTAAACGCCCTGACCACGCGACGGTAGTATATTCACAGCAAATAAAAAAACTCTGGCCTGATATGCCGGTTATTATAGGCGGCATTGAAGCAAGCCTGAGGCGCTTCGCACATTATGATTATTGGGAAGGCAAACTTCTGCCATCTATTCTGGCAGACAGCCATGCCGACCTTTTAATTTACGGCATGGGCGAAAAGCAGATTACAGAAGCTGCCGACTATTTAAGCGGCGGTGCTTCCATGCAGGATATGCACTATATCCGCGGTACGGCGTATCTAACTGATTCGCTGGAAGGTATTGATGACTATGTGGAAATACCTTCTTATGAAGAGTGCCTTAAAAACAAAAAGCTGTTTGCCAAAGCGCACTACTTGCAAAGCAAAGAGCAGGACCCGTTTTACGGCAAAACAGTGGTACAGAAAAACGGCAGTAAATACCTTGTCCAGAATCCTGCGCCGTATCCGCTTACACAGCAGGAAATGGACGCTATTTACGACCTTGATTACCAGCGTACCTATCATCCGAGCTATGAAGCTTTGGGCGGAGTCCCGGCTATTGAAGAAGTGCGTTTCAGCATTATCAGCTGCCGCGGCTGTTTTGGCAGTTGCTCATTCTGCGCCATTCACAGCCATCAGGGGCGTATTATCCAATCAAGAAGCCATGAATCAATTTTAAAAGAAGCAAAAATTATTGCGGCTATGCCTGATTTTAAGGGCTATATTCATGATGTTGGCGGACCTACAGCTAATTTCCGGCATCCGGCATGCGCCAAACAGCTTAATGTTGGAGCCTGCCGCGACAGGCAGTGCCTTTTCCCAAAACCGTGCCCCAATTTAGACAGCAGCCACAGTGATTATATAGAGCTTTTGCGTAAAATAAGGGCTATTCCCGGCATAAAAAAAGTTTTCATCCGTTCCGGCATCCGTTATGATTATTTGCTGGAAGAAAAAACGGGGGAATTTTTAGACGAACTTTGCCGTTACCATGTAAGCGGCCAGTTAAAAATAGCTCCGGAGCATGTAGCGCCGCGCGCCCTGAAAAATATGGGCAAGCCGGGTAAAGAAGTTTATCTGAAATTCATGCGTGCCTTTTCTAAAAAGAACAAAGAAATCGGTTTAAAACAATTTTTGGTACCTTATTTTATTTCCAGCCATCCTGGCTGCACGCTTGATGACGCAATAGAGCTTGCGGAATTTTTGCGTGATATAGGCCATCAGCCGGAGCAGGTACAGGATTTCATTCCGACGCCTGGCAGCCTTTCAACGGCTATGTATTATTCCGGCTGCAACCCGGAAACCGGGCGCGAAATATTTGTAGCACGCAACCCGCATGAAAAAGCAATGCAAAGGGCATTAATGCAGTATAAAAATCCGCGTAACCGTATGCTTGTAAAAGAGGCTTTGCTTAAAGCAGGCCGCAATGACCTTATCGGCAGCGGAGATAAATGCCTGCTGAAAATAAATACCGGCTATAAAGCTAAGCCTGCCGGGAAAAACAGCAGAAGCAAAACTAAAAAAAGATGAGGAATTTTATGGCTTTAAAAAGGCTTGTAACGGCCTGTTTAGCTTTTATTTCAGTAATTTGTATTGCAGGCTGTTCTTTTTTTGATGATGTTGTACATTTAAAAAATGATAACGAAGCAATTCTTGCATCAGACCAGAACAGAATGCTGCTTCAGGCGCTGGCAGAAGAATATAATGCTTCCCAAAGCAAATATAAAGTCTGGCTTGCAGAAGAAAATACCGGAAAAGGGCAGAAGCAGCCCGATATTTATTTGCTGGAATTCAGCAAACTGGTAAATTTGGAGCAGCAGAATAAACTGCTCAAATTCGAAATACCAGAAACTGCAATATTGCCGGAAGCATTTAAAAGCCAAAACGGCTGCTGGTACGGTGTTTTTTATGACCCGGCAGTTCTTTTGGTAAACCAGAATTTTGCCCGCCGTGCCGGTCAGGAAAATATTCGTACATGGGAAGATTTGTTGAAAATCCGCGGTATCCGTATTGCGCTTGAAAATTTAAGCGATACGGAAAGTACGCGCAGCTTTTTATATGCCTTTGCCAGCCATTGGGGCGAAGATAATGCTTTGGGTTATTTGCGTGAGCTACACAAAAATATTCCCCAGTATGCCAAATTTCCGTTCACTTCAATAAGAATGGCAGCAACCGGCGATGCTGATATTGCTATAACCCGCAGCAGTTTTATTTTCCAATATCTTGAAAATTCTTTTCCTGCTTATGTTGCAAAACCGGTAGAAGGTACGCCGGTAAATCTTTATGGCGTTGCCATTGCCGCTGAAAGCGGGGAGAATCTGGCAGCACAGGATTTTTGCCGCTGGCTTTTAACGGAAAAAGAAATTAAGCGTATTTTGCTGCAGCAGAATACAGGGTTTGAAACTTTAATGGATGATAAGACAGATACGCAAAAACTGTGGCTGAACACAGCATATTTACAGCAGGAAAAAGCTGATAAACTTATAAACAAATGGCTTGAAACCGTACGGTTTGAAAATTAAAGCGGAGGATATACAGTGAAAATAGGTGTAGTAAGTTTGGGCTGCCCTAAAAATCTGGTCGATTCTGAAACCATGTTAGGGCTGATTCACGAAGAAAATTATGAAATTACCAATGACCCGTCAGAAGCGGAAATAATTATAGTAAATACCTGCGGATTTATTGAATCTGCCAAAGAAGAATCTATTAATACCATTTTGCAGATGGCAGAATATAAAAAATCCGGCAGCTGTAAATATATTATTGTAACCGGCTGCTTAAGCCAGCGTTATGCCGAAGAACTTTTTAGCGAACTGCCTGAGGCAGATGTCATTGCCGGCGTGGAAGTATATGACGAAATAGGAAGCATTATAAAACGTGTTATGAACGGCGAACGCTTTATAATGCTTGAACGCAGCAAACCCGATGTTATATATACCAGCAAAGAAACTTTTCTGCCGCGTATTTTAACAACTCCTTCATATACGGCTTACTTAAAAATTGCCGAAGGCTGCGATAATTGCTGCTCTTATTGCGCAATACCGAAAATCCGCGGGCCATACCGCAGCAAGCCAATGGAACAGGTGCTTAAAGAAGCAAAAGCACTTGCCGATAACGGCGTAAAAGAGCTGATTGTAGTAGCGCAGGATACAACCCGCTATGGCGAAGATTTACCGGGAGGCAAACTGCTTTTAGCCGATTTATTAAAAGAATTAAATAAAATTGAAAGCTTGAAATGGATTAGGGTAATGTATTGTTACCCCAATAATTTTACGGATGAACTTATAGAAACCTTTGCATCTTTGGACAAGGTATGCAAGTATGTTGACCTGCCGCTGCAACATGCAAGCAACAGGCTGCTGGCTTCAATGAACAGATATGACACCAGAGAAGAAGTGGAAACGCTTCTTGCAAAGCTGCGCAAACGTATTCCCGGAATTGTTATAAGAACTACTTTTATAGTCGGTTTTCCCGGTGAAACGGATGCCGATTTTGAAGAATTAAAAGAATTTGTGGAACAGCAGCGTTTTGAAAATGCCGGCGTTTTTGCCTATTCTCAGGAGGAAGGCACTGTTGCCGGAGCTATGCCCAATCAGATTCCAGATGAAATAAAACAGGAACGCTACCATGAATTAATGGCTTTGCAGGCACAGATTTCCGAAGAAATTCATAAGGATACCGAAGGACAGACTCTTGAAGTTCTGGTTGAAGGCATTGAAGAAGACAGTTCTGGCTTGCATTACGGACGTTCCTACCGTGAAGCTCCGGATATCGACGGGCTGGTATTTATTGAAAATCCGGGAGATATTAAACCCGGCTGTTTTGTAAAGGTTAATATTCTGCAAGGCTTCACTTACGAATCTGTAGGCGAAAGAATATAAACTCAAGGGGGAAGGACCATGAAAGTTGAAGTTATCAATACTGGTACAGAGCTTTTGCTGGGTGAAATTTTAAATACAAATTTTCAGTATTTATCCAGACAGCTGAATAAACTGGGTTTTGATGTACTTTATCAGACTACTGTCGGCGATAATGCCGGGCGCTTAAAAGATGTGTTTAAAAATGCTCTGGAGCGTGCTGACATTATTATTACTACCGGCGGCCTTGGACCTACCCGCGGCGATATTACCAAAGAAGTTTTATGCGAAACGCTTAATTTAGGCACTTATCTTGACCTGGACACATGGAACCGCATTAATAATTATTTTTGCAAAAGAGGGCTGTGCATGTCCGGCAATAACGAAAAGCAGGCCATGATACCCGTGGGAGCCGAAATTTTAACTAACGAAGTTGGTACTGCTCCCGGACTGGCCATCAGGCATGAAGGCAAACTGATTGTGCTTTTGCCCGGCCCGCCTTCTGAAATGCAGCATGTATATGAAAAGCAGCTGGAACCTTTTTTGATAAACCATTTTACCAAACAGGGAATTATTTATTCGCATATTATCAGGCTGCGCGGCATTGGCGAAAGCGCCGTTGCCGAAAAGCTTGACGATATTATAACTTCACAAACCAATCCTACCATTGCTATTTATGCCCGCAGGGGAGAAATAATTATCCGCATTACCGCAAAATGTATGGAAGTTAACGAGGCCAAAACCTTAATTGCTGCAATGGAAGCTCTGGTAAATACCAGATTAAAGCAGTATATCTACGGTACGGATGACGAAACACTTGCTTCTTATCTTGGTAAGGAACTGTTAAGAACAGAAAGTACAATAGCTTTTGCCGAATCCTGCACAGGCGGCCTTGCCAGCAGCCTTGTAACGGATGTTCCGGGCAGCAGCGAATACCTTTTGGGCAGTGCCGTTACTTACAGCAACATGGCTAAACATAAACTGATAAATGTATCGGAAGAAAGCCTTGAAGCCTATGGCGCAGTCAGCTGGCAGGTTGCCTGCGAAATGGCTCAGGGCGTGCGTGAACTGTTCGGCACAACTTATGGCGTTGGTATAACAGGCATAGCAGGCCCGGGCGGAGCAACAGAAGACAAACCTGTCGGGCTAGTATATATGGCCGTTGCCGATGCTGACGGCGTAAAATGGGCCAAACACATTTTTGGCGGTACACGTACCGATAATAAAATGCGCAGTGCATTAACCGCGATTTCGATGGTTATTGACAGAATAAAGGAAAAAGAAACGGAGAATAAAGACAAATGACAACAAATCAAAAAGAAATGTTCGGCAGCCTGCTGCTGGATAAAAAAATAGTTACAGCTTTAACAGACATGGGCTTTGAAGAACCATCACCGATACAGGAGCAAACCATTCCGCTGGTGCTAGACGGCTACGACGTTATCGGCCAGGCGCAGACCGGTACAGGTAAAACTGCTGCTTTCGGCATTCCGCTGGTCCAGAGCATTACCGACCATAAGCATATTCAGGCACTTATTATGACGCCGACCCGCGAGCTTGCCATTCAGGTAGCCGAAGAAGTAGGTAAAATCGGCCGTACTTCGCGTATTAAGGCTCTGCCTGTTTACGGCGGCCAGCCTATTGAAAGACAGATTCGTGCCTTAAAAAGCGGCGTACAGATTGTAATAGGCACTCCGGGGCGTTTAATCGACCATATTAACCGCAACACCATTAAACTTGACCATATTAAGTTTTTGGTACTGGACGAAGCAGATGAAATGCTTGATATGGGCTTTGTTGACGATATGGAAGAAATTATGCGCAACCTGCCTGCAGAAAGACAGACGCTGCTGTTTTCCGCAACCATGCCGCGCCCGATTTTGAGTCTTACAAAAAAATACATGAAAGCTCCTAAAAATGTTACCGTCAGCAAGGAAGAACTGACCGTACCTTTGATTGAGCAGTATTATTTTGAAACCAAAGACAAGGTAGAAGGCCTGTGCCGTTTGCTTGATGCTGAAATTGACGGCAAGATAATCATTTTCTGCCGCACCAAAAAAGGCGTTGACGATTTGGCAATCGCACTTGCCAGCCGCGGTTATATGGCAGAAGGCCTGCACGGCGATTTAAGCCAGACCCAGCGCGACCGTGTTATGAAGAAATTCCGCGAAGGCACGGCAGACATTTTGATTGCAACCGACGTTGCGGCACGCGGTATTGATATTGATAATATTACCCATGTTATTAATTTTGATATTCCGCAGGACCCTGAAAGTTATGTACACCGCATTGGCCGTACAGGCAGGGCAGGTAATACCGGTACTGCCATGACCTTTATTACCCCGCGTGAATTTAGGCAGCTTAAACTTATCGAACGCGCAGCAAACACCAAAATTATGCGCCGTCAGCTGCCTACAACGGCCAACGTTGTTGAACGCCAGCGCGAAATTATTATTTCCCGCATGCAGGCGGTTCTGGAGCTTAACCATTACCATGATTATATGCCTATTGCGGAAACCCTGTTGCAGGACTATGCTTCGGAAGACATTATTGCCGCTGCCTTAAAATTAATGCAGGAAGGCAACAAAGCGCTTGAAGCGCCGAAAGAAGAAGGCTTGTCCAAAGATTTAACCAATACCGGAGGACGCCCCGGCATGGTGCGTTTCTTTATGAATATCGGCCGCAGCCAGAAAATAAGCGTGCAGGATATTGTGCGTACTATTGCTATTGAAGCCGATATACCGGCCAAAGATATTGGCAAAATTAATATTTACGATAAATTTACGTTTGTTGAAGTGCCGGAAGACGTTGCCGAAAAAGTGCTTGGCGTAATGCACCGCAACACCATTAAAGGCTATAAAGTTAATGTTGAGCCGGCACGCAGCCGTCAGTAAAATTTTGTTTATGAAAGAGAGCAGGCAGAAATACTGTCTGCTCTTTGAGGTATAATTATGCGTGAAATTAAAGGTAATATAAAAGGCATACGCGACAGCGTTATAGCAGAACTGCAGAAACTGTACGATATGCAGTCGCCGCAGCTTGTTTCGCAGGAGCTTGCTGTTAAGCTTGCGGATATTACAGAGTATATAAACAGGGAAATTTCCGTTTATATTACACGCAGCGGTCAGATTATAGAAATTGCAGTAGGCGACAATGCTACTGTGGAATTGCCTTCTTTCAGCGGCAGGCGCGGTGCCGGACGCCTTAGCGGAATACGCTGCATACATACGCATCCGGGCGGCAACCCGTATTTAAGCGGTGTTGATATTTCCGCTTTAAAAAACAATAAATATGATGCCATGGTTGCCATTGGCGTTGTTTCTCCGGATTTTACCAAATCTGAACTGACTTTCGGGCTGATAACCGGCATAGACAGCAATGAAAACTACACCGCTGAATGTTACGGCCCGTATAGTATAGAAGATGCTGAAAATATTAACTTTGTTAATACCGTAAGCACGATAGAGCGCATACTCGATAAGCAGACCGGAACTGCATCTTTGCAGGTTATGTCTGAAAGAGCCATTTTAATTGGCATGGAGTGGGGAAGAAACGATTCGCTGTGGACAGTTGACGATTCTCTTGAAGAATTAAAACAGCTTGCCGATACGGCAGGTGCAACTGTAATAAAGAAGTTTATACAAAAACGCCCCAAGCCTGACCCGGCATTTTTTATAGGCAGAGGCAAAGTGCAAGAGCTTGCTTTATATGCCCAGCAGGAAAATATCGACTTATGTATTTTTGACGACGAACTTTCCCCGGCACAGCAGCGCAATATTGAAAGCGTTATGGGCATCAGAATTTTAGACAGAACAGCGCTCATTCTTGATATTTTTGCCCAGCGCGCACGTACCAACGAAGGCAAATTACAGGTTGAACTGGCACAGCTGCAATATACGCTGCCGCGTATTATGGGAAAAGGCCTTATGCTTTCCAGGCTCGGCGGCGGTATTGGCACACGCGGCCCTGGTGAAACGAAACTTGAAGTTGACCGCCGCAGAATCCGCGACCGCATTGCTTTTATCAAGGACCAGATTGAAAAGGTTAAAGCCGTACGTTCCCTGCACCGCAGCAATCGCAAAAAGAACAATGTATTTGAAGTGAGCCTTGTAGGTTATACCAATGCCGGAAAATCAACGCTCCTTAATACACTTACAAATTCCGATATTTATGCCAAAGACCAGCTTTTTGCAACGTTGGACCCAACTACACGCCAGCTGACGCTTCCCAATAAGCAGGAAATAATCATAACCGATACGGTTGGTTTTATTCAGCGCCTGCCGCATCAGCTGATTGCCGCTTTCCGTTCTACGCTTGAAGTTGTAACGGAAGCTGATTTACTGGTGCATGTTATTGACGTAAGCCACGAGCTTTATAAAGAACAGGCTGCCGCAGTGCATGAAGTATTAAAAGAAATCGGCGCAGAAAGCAAGCCTGTTATTACGGTTTATAACAAAATAGATAAACTGCCTCCGGACAGCAAGCTGGCTGACAGATTGGCGCTGGAGGAAGATACAGTTTGTATATCGGCAGCTAAAAAGTTAAACCTTGAAACTTTGCAGCAGATGATAGAATCACATCTTAAAAGCAAAGCCGTAGAAGTTACTTTGTGTATTCCTTATGCAGAAACAGCCAAAGCTGCCCAGCTTCATGAAACAGCCAACGTTTTAGAACAGGAATATACCGAAAATGGTGCAGTAATGAAAGTTATTCTGCCGGTAGAAGATTTGGAAGCATACAATGAATATATTTTAAAAAGCGAGTGAATGATTTAAATGGTAGACTTTGCAGAAATTGAGAAAACAGCACTTAATGATGTAGAAAAATATTCTAAAATATATGAAGAAGCCGCCTTATTTAACACGGAAAAAGTAATGAAGGCTTTCCGTAACCACATGGTTTCAGATTATTATTTAAAACCTACAACCGGTTATGCTTATTCCGATGTTGGGCGAGAAAACCTTGATGCTATTTACGCAGAAATTTTCCATACGGAAGCAGCGTTGGTACGTTCGCAGTTTGTAAGCGGCACGCATGCGCTGGCAGTGGCTCTTTTGGGAGTATTGCGCGCAGGTGATGAGATGATAGCTGCAACAGGAACTCCGTATGATACCATGCAGACCATTATCGGCAGCCCCGTAAAAACACCGGGTTCGCTTGTAGATTTAGGCGTTATTTATAAAGAAATTCCCATGCAGGACGACAAACCTGATTTAGAAGCGATTTGCAGCGCTATTACAGATAAAACTCGCTTAATACATATTCAGCGTTCCTGCGGCTACAGCAGTGTGCGCAAAACGCTTAATGTAGCGCAGATAGGCGAGATATGCGCAGCCGTAAAAAAGGTTAAGCCGGATGTTATTTGCTTTGTAGATAACTGCTACGGCGAATTTATTGAAAAACAGGAACCTACGGAAGTCGGCGCAGATTTGATAGCAGGTTCTCTTATTAAAAATATGGGCGGCGGTTTTGCTCCTACCGGCGGCTATATAGCCGGACGTGCCGATTTGCTGGAACTTGCTTCATACCGTCTTACCGCTCCGGGATTAGGCGGCGAGATGGGTGCAACATTGGGTGATACAGCACGCGAATTTTATCAGGGCTTGTTTATTGCGCCTCATGTTGTAACACAGGCCGTAAAAACTGCAATTTTTGCTTCGGCTGTTTTTAAAAACCTTGGTTATTCGGTAAAACCGCTGCCGGAAGAAGTGCGCAGCGATATTATTCAGGCTATACGTTTGGAAACACGTGAAAAATTATGCAATTTCTGTGTTGCAATCCAGACAAATTCTCCGGTTGACGCACATGTAGAACCTGTTCCTGCCATGATTCCGGGTTATCAGGATGAAATTATTATGGCAGCAGGAACCTTCGTTCAGGGCGCTTCTATCGAATTGAGTGCTGACGGCCCGTGCCGTGAGCCATATAATGTGTATTTCCAGGGCGGGCTGACTTTTGAACATGGCCGTATTGCCATTATGAGCGCAGCGCGTATGGTAGGCCCCAAAGAATAAAAATTATACCGGCAGGGAGGTAAAGTTAATGAGTGCAAAAGAAGAATATACACAAATTATCAAAGATGTATATAGTATTAATAGTTTTGTTAAACTGTGCGGCATGGAGCTTGTTGACGTTGAATGCGGCAAAGTAACACTTGCAATGCCTATTGACGCAGCCAAGCACACCAATTTATATGAAGTTGCCCACGGCGGTTCTCTGGCAGCACTTGCAGATACTGCGCTGGGGATGGCAAGCGCAAGTGTAGGGGCCAGAGTAGTAACTATTAATTACACGATAAACTTTATAAAAAACCTCCATGCCGGAGATGTGGCTACTGCTGTTGGCACGGTAATTCAGCGCGGGCACAAAATAATTATTATAAAAGTAGAAACCTTTAATAATGAAGGCACGCTGCTTACGGAAATGCTTGGCACAATGTATGTCATAGGGAAGTTTGAAACTATACCTGAAAAATGGTAAATTTTTATGGGAAGAGTTATTTATTATGAAGAAGTTTTTTAGAATTTTAAGGTTTTTTATAATATTTGCAATCGTGCTTGTAATAGCTGTAGTTCTGTCAAATACTATTTACAGCATTGTTTTAAATTAACTGCAACGGCGCAAAATTGCATATAAAAAGGACTTGTTCTGTATCAGAGCAAGTCCTTTAATTTTTATTAAGTATTGTATATGGTTTTGATTTTCGAAATTATTATGATGTCATTCAGATGTTAATATAATATTTTTTAAGCGCTTATATGAAACTGAAATAATTTTATTTTAATATAATTGATGATAATTTTAGAATTTTACAGCATTCTAAAAACGGCAATTACTTTACCGATAACCTGAATATTATCGCCGCCGACAATAGGCTGATAAGCATCGTTTTCAGGCTGTAAGCGTACGCAACGGAGTTCGCGGAAATAACGTTTCACAGTAGTTTCTTCGTCATCAATTAAAGCAACAACTATATCGCCGTTGTTGGCAAAATTTTGCTTGCGCACAACAATATAGTCATGGTCTAAAATACCGGCTTTAATCATGCTGTCGCCGCTCACGGAAAGCATGAAAACATCATCGGAGCAGCCCAATAAATCAAGCGGAATAGGGTATGTTTCTTCAATGTTTTCAACAGCCAGAATAGGAACGCCCGCTGTTACACGGCCAACAAGCGGAACGGGCACAACGGTCTTCTGGCGCCATTCAGTGTCCTGGGTCAGTTCAAGTGCACGCGGCTTGGAAGGGTCACGCTGCAAAAAGCCGTATTCTTCTAATTTATGCAGATGATTATGAACACTGGCGCTCGAAGATAATCCTACAGCTTTGCCAATTTCGCGCACAGCCGGAGGATAACCTTTATCTTTAACACATTTACGAATATATTCTAAAATCTGACGCTGACGGTCAGTAAGCATTTCTTCGGTAATTTGTCCTTCAAAATTAGAAAAGCGTTTATGTCTGGCCATTAATAAAAGCCTCCCGAAATAGATTTTATATAATTCTATTATAACAGTTAATTAAGAAGGAGTCAAAACATTTGTTTGCTGTTCGCTGTATTAGTTTTACTTTGATTTTAATATTGAAAGATGAGATTAAACAGAAGTTTAAGTGAATAATAAATATATAAAAATAACGTCCGATAATATATATTATGTAAAATTTGCAAAAGGAAGCAGAACGCAAAACCAGCCAAAATATCTGACATGGTTTTGCACGAGTTCACATTCACCATTTTACTTAACAAATTACATCGGACGTTATTTTTATATTTATTTTTGAATAATCTTACCTCTTTTTATCAATACTCTTATTAATTTTAGCTGAAATGTAATCATCTTTTATTTACGCCTTCATATTTGCGTTTTAAGGCGTTTTTATAATAAATACGTTAATTTATATGTGCATGCGTTTCAAAATTTGTTACAGCCAATTTATGAGGGTGACTTTTACAGTATAATTACAAAAATATAAGAGGCTCAGGCATTTTCTGCATAAGCCTCTTGATACTTTATTATTATAACACAAATCAGTAAAGATATAAATCGGTTGTATTAAACTGCTTCGTAATTTGCTGGTTGGCAGCAGCCTTATCGCCTTTTGTAAAATATAACAGGTTATTAAAGCGCTGGCTTCTGTCAAAATAAAGCTGGTTTTTAAAATAGCAGTTAAACGGCACAAGATTGGTATCCAGTATGGCAAAAACTTTATCTTTACTCAGGCTGCTGCGCACTTCATCTGCGTCAGCAGCATTTCCGGCAATAACATTTGCTTCCTGCAGCACTTTAAATATGTCTGGTATGTGAGCCTTTAAGTCAGCATCACAATTAAAGCGTGCATTGTAATTATTGATGTCAAAAGTATAGTTAAAGTTTTCTGCTTTCAGATATTTTTCTATGGCTGCAATATCTTCCGGGCGCAAGCTGTTAAAAAGCTGGTTCATGCTATTGTGGAAGATAAATTTTGTTAATTCCGGATTATCAAAAATAGTTTTGTATTCGTTTACATACTTGCTGAAATCAGGCTCAATTTGCGTAACATTATTAAAATTACCGCTGGCCATAACAACGCCTTCATCAAACAAATTCAGTAAATCAGGCATTGTAAACTGCGACAAATCCATTTTCAAGGTATTTGTGCTGTTATCAAAACTTATACCAAAGGTTTTAATGGCGTTATTTGCAGCATCAAGTGAAGTTTCCGGCAAAGCGCTGTAAGCAGTAAGCCCAAAGCCGCCTTTATTAATACCGTAAATACTGCTGAAATCAGTTCTTGTGTACAGCCATTTTTCTGGCAATTGCAGTTTGCGTCCGCTGATATTATCATTGATTGTAAGCGGGTTATTGCCGTTTTTCTGAGGTTCTGTAAATTTTAAACTGTTAACCAGTTGTTTGCTTAATTTATTAAAGCCTTTATTATCAAGTTTATAAAGGCTGTCGACATTGTCAGGCAATTCGTTAGTTGAAGCAAACAGGCTCGTTACCGTATACAGATTGTCATTGGCCGATAATAAATAAGTTTTTTCTGTAATATTATATAAATTTGCTATTTTAGTAACTAAATAGCCATCATCAGCAAATTCAAATTTAAAGCCCTGGTCTTTCAGGTTTTCTTCATCAACTGATTCTTGCGGCAATAATTCCGATTTTTTTAACGGCAGCTTTAACTCAAAAGTTATATTTTTAATATCCGATTCTATCATTAAAGCATCTTTGCCTTTAATATTTTCAACGGATGCCTTTTTTATGTTCGCCATACCGGCAAATTGTTTGTTTAATTTCAATAAACCGGCAAGGTCTTCGCTTTCGCCGCTGTAATTTACATAAGCGCCAGCCGCAGCTTCGGTAAGGTATTTATAGCTGCTGCTTTGCAAAACGTCAGCAGCAGTGCCGCTTTTTAAAGCTTTTTTAATATTATTGAGGTCAGCAGTAAATTTTTCCGTTGTAAAAACGGTATTAAAATTTTGTTTAAGCTGTTCCTGGTTAAGCCCGGTAACAAAATGCATGCCGTTGGTTTTTACAAGTTTTTTGTCAATGTCAAAAACACGGTTTTCGGCAGCGAACATATTTTCGCCTATCAACATAATGTTCTGATCCGGAATGTTAACGGAAAAACCTGCTTCGCTGCTTATATATTCAAAGGCATTAGCCGTAAGAGCAGCGCTGCACAGCAAACCTGTCATTAAAATATCAGCATATAATTTTTTCATCATCTGTACCCTCTTTTTACTTTAAGTACGAATGTGGACATTAATCTTTTAAAAGTGTTTTGCCGTTCCAAAATTTAAGTGCCGTATTTTCATCATCACCGTTACGGTCAAATACAAAAGCCAGATAAGCAGCTTTGCCAATAACTTTACCTTCGGCAACTAAAGTGTAATAAAAATCAGTTTCAGCAGGCTTCAATTCAGTTTGCAGGCTAAAGCTCCCCTGCCCGTCTTTAAAATCCGTATTATAAGCAAAGGTTTTAAATTCCGTTCCCTGCTCAATAAGGGCGGCTTTTATATCTTCTAACGCTTCATTTACGCCGTAAGCCGTTTTATTGGGGTTATCAAATACAAAATCCGAAAAACTTTTATCGCTGGCTTTAACAGATAATATTATGATGCCATGACGGAAAATATCCATTATATCATCTTTTTTATCTGTTAATTCAGCGCTTATGCTTTTATCAGCCACCGCGGCCTGCGATGCAATAACTGCCGATTCTATATCGGTAACGCCAATATCAAGCGCTTCTTTAAGAATCACCGCCATAGCTTCCTGCGGCATGGCAACCGTTACACCGACAGCTTCTTCATTATATCTGCTGTCTGCTAACTGCACGTAAAACCAGTCATCCGGAATGGTTACTTTTACGTTGGCTGTTTTTTCGCCAAAAGTAAACGCAGTATTTTTATCAACCGGCTTAACGGTTTTAAACTTTTTCAGAAAAGTTTTGTTGGTTTCTTTAGCCAAAACATTATCTTTAACGTAAATATCTGTTGGGGCATCGGCACCGCCAATAACGCCAATAGTGTTTTCCGGTAGGTTTTCAACAGCGTTGGGAACAACCGTTTGCTGCTCTGCCATAAGCATATAAAGCTTATCATTAGCAGAAGTATAATATATTGTTACCGGTTCAGTTTCCGGATTTACGTTAAAAGTAACGGCAATATACTTGTTTGAGCCAAACTTTTGCGCAGAAACCAGGTAATCCGGTTCTTCATTTTCTGCAAAAGCAAAAAGCGGTGAAACAATCGGTTCGGCTATAAGCTGATTAATACGTTCGTTGCTGATGCCGTTACGCTGTAAAAGTAAAATATCGTTGTAAGTTTTATCAAATGCTGCTGTGCTGAACGAGGCTCCTAAAAATTTTGAAGCCTGTTCACTGCTTAAACATTCGGTATACCCTGACGCAGCACCGTTATCGTCAATAAAACCGTAAAAATGTTTGCCAACAGCCTCTACGTAATTAGCAGAAGACTGACTTTGTGTTTTAAACCCGTCCTCTTTATTGGTATACGCAAACGCCGTCGCCGCAGTAAGCTGCACCAACAACAGCATCAAAAACAATATTTTGCGCATTGTTCTTCCTCAATAATAATTAAAGCCTGGTTACAATATCAACCAAAGCGCCGTTTTCAAGTCCGCATGCATTACCCTCGTCGGTATCAATATGAATTTCGTCCGCATGTTCCGGGCCGGTTCTTACATAAACGTGCTCAAAACGCAGTGCACGTGAGCCTGTGGTTTCCATAGCAACAATATCATGGTTCTTTAAATGATATTTAGCGGCAGTTTCCGGGCACAAATGAATATGGCGCTGTACAAGCATAATGCCCTCTTTTAAAATAACTTCGCCTTCAGGGCCAACGATTTTGCCGCCGAGCGAACCGTCAAGATAACCGGAGAAGCAAATCGGCGGGG
>OCPV01000535.1_pt1 | contig 27410 bp, 29 predicted proteins | sample 1538511 | NCBI WGS metagenome assembly OCPV01 (sample SAMN04571704, study PRJEB22368) | human gut metagenome | biome: human gut; material: stool | host: Homo sapiens | place: Luxembourg | collected 2012-08-30 | reverse complement strand
GATTTACTGGAGTAATAAATTTAGTAATTAATGTTTCTATTTTTATTATTTTCTATTTTATATTTACCTTTATTTCTAAATGTTATATTTTTAAAAAGTAGTACATATATTTTAATAAATGTTGGAGGGATTACATATGAAATATTTTAAAATATGTGTATTACTTTTACTTATATTTACTTTAGTTTTTAGCTATACTTGCATTTCTTTTGCTGATGATAGTGTTTATGTTTGGTCTACTATGTCAAAACCAGTAGAGGATGAATCTATTTCTACAAATGCAGAAACTACTGAAAATTCCGATAATAGCACTAATTCGTCTAATTCTAACACCACTAATAACACTTCTTCTACTACCACTACTACTAATGAATCTGATACATCATCTAATTCTTTAAATTTAGAATCAGGTTCAGCTATATTAATAGAACAAACAACAGGAAAAGTTCTTTACTCTCATAATGAACATGAAAAATTAAGACCAGCTTCTGTAACAAAAGTAATGAGCATATTGCTTATAATGGAAGCTTTGGATTCTGGAAGAATTTCACTTACAGATACTGTTCCTTGTTCAGAAAATGCTGCCTCTATGGGTGGGTCTCAAATTTGGCTAGATACCAGAGAAACTTTAACAGTAGATGAAATGTTAAAAGCTATTTGTGTAGCATCAGCAAATGACTGTGTAGTTGCAATGGCAGAATTTATTGCAGGTTCTGAAGAAGCTTTTGTACAAATGATGAATGATAAGGCAAAAGCTTTAGGAATGAATGACACTACTTTTAAAAATTGTCATGGTTTAGATGAAGATGGACATTTAACTTCTAGTTATGATATTGCACTTATGTCAAGAGAACTTTTAAACAATCATCCTTCTATTACAAACTATACTACCATTTGGACTGAAACTTTAAGAGACCGGAAAGTCTGAACTTACAAATACTAATAAGTTAATCAGAAATTATCAAGGTGCAACAGGACTTAAAACTGGTTCTACTGGGCTTGCTTTATATAACTTATCTGCTAGTGCTACTAGAGATGGACTTTCTTTGATTGCAGTTATTATGAAAGCACCTTCTACTAAAGTAAGATTTGCAGAAGCAGAAAAATTATTAGATTATGGTTTTAATAGTTTTACATTTAAAGAACTTGGAAAAAAAGATGATGTTGTAGGAGAATTTTTCGTAAATAAAGGTGTTAATTCTTCAATAGAAGCAGTTCTTGAAAATGATGTTGGAACATTAATTAAAAAAGGAAATGATAAAGAAATATCTCAAGAACTAAACCTTCAAAATAACATTTCTGCACCTGTAAGTAAACGGACAAAAATTAGGAGAACTTACATTTTCATCAAATGGAGAACAAATCGCAACTGTAAATATTGTTGCAAAAAATGATTCTCAAAAAATAAATTTAGGAAATGTCACAAAAAAAGTATTTTATTCTTGGGGAGATTTATTAAGAAATAGTTATTAAAAATTACAAATTTAATATTTATATTTAAAATGTAAAAAGACTGCCTACAATGGCAGTCTCTTCTTTCGGTTCTCAAATTCTTTTATTTCTTTTAAGCTTTTTTCATAGATTTCATTAAATTCCATATATACAGTTTCTAATCTTAATACAAGTTCTTCTGAATTACATTGACTATTAGGTTTTGATGCTTCTGTTAAAATAGAAATATATTTATTAGATAATCTTTCTAATTTTTCTTGGTTATCAGCAAGTAAAATCAAATGTTTCATTTCTCTTTTAGTTAAGAAACAGAACCTTTTGGCTCTAAACCGACGAATTATTCCTGGTAGTCTATTTTCACCAGATTTAGTAAAATCAATATTTAGCCTTTTCATTTTTTCTTTAAGAACCTTTCTTTCTTTGACGTATTTAATTAAACTTTGCATTTTTCTACCTCCTAAGCTCATCTGGCTTCTAGGAGCTATTATATCATTTAATATCTATTTTGGCAATTTATTATTCATCTTCTAGATCTTCGTTATATTCAAATTCATATGTTATCTCTTCTTGTTCTCCAGGTTTTTTAATCTCTTCTTTTTTTATTTTTCTTACCTCTTTTTCTTTATTTTTTTCTTTTTTATTTTCTTTATTTGCTTTATTTTCATTTTCACTTTTATTTTTACATTTATCTATCATATTATTTGCTTTATCTATTAACTCTGGTATATAGTCTAAGAACTTATCAACTGATGAAGCATGATTTACAGGCATTAATTTTACACCAGATGGCCCGAATCACTAAAAATGCAATAGGATTTATTGAAACACCTGCTCCTGAACCACCACCAAATGGTAATCTATACTGTATTTCTTCTTCCTTATCTTTTCTTGTGTATTCATCTAAAGTTTCACCTTTAAATTCACTTCCTCCTGCTGCAAATCCAAATGAAACTTTGGAAATTGGTATTATTACAATATCGTTTGAAGTTTCAATTGGCTCTCCTATTATTGTGTTTACATCTATCATGTCTTGAATGCTATTCATAGCTGTAGTCATAAGACCTTCTATTGGATGTTCGCTCATTTTTCTTCACTCCTTCTTTTTTATTTAAGATATATATTATATTTATAATATGTATCATTTTTATTTCAAATATACCTGAAATTTCTATATTTGCAATATTTTGATTACAGTAAATTGGGTTTACTATAAATCTTTGCTTTTCTATATTTTTAATTTTTCTTCTTATTAATATAGAAACTATTGTACTAATTACTGGAATAAGTAATGATGTAAAAAATGCGTTTTCAGTTCCTATTTCTATTTTTAAGTTTATTTTCTTTATTTCTATATTTGCCTTTTTTATCGCTTCTAATACATTTTTATAAAATTTATTTTTATTTTCTATGATTTTTAAATTGATTTCATTTACTCTTTTTTGTAACTTTTCTTTTTTCTTTAATTTTTCTAATTTTTTCTTATCGATTTTTAATTTAAATATTGGTATTTTGTCTAGTATTTTAAGTATTAATACTATTTCATAGTTTTGATTTAAATGTCTTTTTTCTATTGATTTATATTTTAAATTTAAAACTTCTATTTGTATTTTTGAAAATGCTAATAATATTATGATTAATAATAAAATAAAAAGAAAAACCAATATTCTCGCCTCCTTTAGACGATTTAATATTAGTTTTTCCATTTATTAGAATTTTAATCAATTTTTTACTATTTTTTAGCTCATTTTCTTTGCTTTTTCTACTTCTATATCTCCGAAAAGTTCTTTTTGGTCTGTTTCAACTTTATTTCTCCTTGAAAGTTCTAATAATCCCGAAAAAGCTGTTACTACTTCTTGTTTATTTCTTTTATTTATTGAAAACAGTTTGTTAAATATAAATCTTTTTTGTTTTATTAAAACTTTGTACATTTCTTTAACTTTACTTGCAACTGTATAGTTATCAGTAATTGCAATTTTCTCAATGTTTTTAGCATTTTGGTTTACTTTTTCTTCGTTTCTTTTCACTAAATTACTATATATATCTGGTATAGTATTTTTTTCATACTCTTTTTCTAGTTTTTGTTTTGGAAGTTTTATTTCTTCTTGTAATTTATAATATCTATTAGAATATTCTAAATAGTTTTCTTTTAATTTTTTACTTATCTCTTTGAATTTTTTATATTCTATAATTCTTCTAATTAATTCTTCTTCTGTTAATTCCTCTTCTTCATCTTCTTGTTTTGGAAGTAGTTTTTTAGATTTTAGATATAGAAGAGTTGAAGCCATAACAAGAAATTCGCTTGCTATTTCTAAGTTTAATTCTTCTTGTTTTTTTAAATATTCTATATATTGGTCTGTAATTTCACTTAAATTTATGTCATAAATATCCATCTTGTTTTTATCTATTAAGTGGCATAATAAATCAAGTGGACCTTCAAAATTATCTATTTTAAGTAAATATTTTTTTGTTTCTAATGTTAATAGTGGCATCTTCTTTATCTCCTTTGTTATTCTTCCATTGCTTCTTTTATATTATCTGATTTGTATCCTTTTTTTAATAAGTATGTTTTTATTTCATCTTGTTCCATAGAAGCCTGTTTTTTATTTATTATATTTTTAGCTGATTTTATTTCATATTCTTCTAGTTCTTCTTTATTTTTATATATATAATCTTCTATGTTGTTTCTTTTTAATCCTTTTGCTTGAAGTTTATATTCTATTTCTCTTATTGACATATTTTTAAGAAGTTTAAATTGATTTACAGTTTTTCTTATATATTCTTCATCATCTATATATTTTGCTTCTTTTAAGTATTCTATAATATCTTCTAATAATTCTTCATCAATTGTTTTAGAAAATTTATTTCTTACTTCATATTCACTTCTTTTTTTATATAATATATATTTTAATACTTTTGTTTTCTCTCTATCAAATTCTTCTAACGTATACATTTTTTACCTCTTTACTTTTTTAGTATTGTATCACATAAAATATATTTTTTCTAGTTTCAATACATAAATTCTATCTTTTTATTTTCATACATCTTTTTCACCTTTAAAGATTATAAAACTCTTTTTATCTTTAAATATTCTTTTAATGCTGATTGTAACAATTTAGAAAAATTAATATTTTGCTCTTCTGCTAATTTATTTAACCAGCATGGTATTGTTAATGTTTTCTTTACTGATTGTTCTTCCATTTCATTTCTAACTAGTGGCATCCATACACTTATAGCAACTGTTTTTTCATTTTCTTTACACTTGATTTTTTCTAATGGAGTAGGTTCAGGAATTTTAATTTTATCTTCTTCTCTGTTATATAAAGTAAGTTCTAATACTTCTTTTGCATTTTTTAATGCTTCTTTTGTATCTTTTGCACAAGAAATTGCTTCTTCTATGTCTGGAAAATATATATTTATTCCATCATCTTCGTAATCAAATATTGCAATAAATTCATAACTTTCTTTCATATCTAATTTCTCCTTATTTTTCTAGGTGAATATCTTTTCATTTTGTTATATCTCCTTTAATATAGCACGTCTTAATAGTACGTGTCAATATTTTTTTGATAAAAAAAGACTAAACAAATAGATTTTTAAAATCTATCTATTTAGCCCCTATGTTTTTAATCTTATTTTATTCTTCTTCCTCGTCATCTTCTTTGCTTGGAAGGTCTTCACCTAAGCTTTGTTCAAATGCTTTAGCAAAATTGTCTCTTACTTTCTTTTCTACTTCTTCTAAGACTTCTGGATTTTCTTTTAAATATTTTTTAACATTTTCTCTACCTTGTCCGATTCTTTCTCCGTTATAGCTGAACCATGAGCCTGCTTTTTCAATTATATCTAAGTTTACAGCCATATCTAGAATATTTCCTTCTTTTGAAATACCTTGTCCATAAACTATATCAAATTCTGCTTCTCTAAATGGTGGTGCAACTTTATTTTTTACAATTTTTACTCTTACTCTATTTCCTTTTACTTCTCCATCTTGTTTAATATTTTCTATTTTTCTAATATCCATTCTAACAGATGCATAGAATTTTAATGCTCTACCACCTGTTGTTGTTTCAGGATTTCCAAACATAACTCCAATTTTTTCTCTTAATTGGTTTATAAATATTAAAACAGTTTTTGATTTATTTAATGCTCCTGCAAGTTTTCTTAATGCTTGTGACATTAATCTTGCTTGAAGTCCCATATGAGAATCTCCCATATCTCCATCTATTTCTGCTTTTGGAACTAATGCTGCTACTGAGTCTACTACTATTACATCTAATGCTCCACTTCTAACCAAGCTTTCTGTAATTTCTAAAGCTTGTTCCCCTGTATCTGGTTGTGAAACAATTAAATTATCTATATCTACTCCTAATTTTTTTGCATATACTGGATCTAATGCATGTTCTGCATCAATAAAAGCTGCTTCTCCACCTTGTTTTTGAGCTTCTGCTACAACATGTAATGCAAGTGTTGTTTTACCAGATGATTCTGGTCCATATATTTCTATAATTCTACCTCTTGGAACTCCACCTATTCCTAAAGCTATGTCTAGGCTTAAAGCTCCTGTTGGTATCGCTTCTACTTCCATTGCTTTAAAATCTCCGAAGTTTCATTACTGAACCTTTTCCAAATTGTTTTTCTATTTGGCTCATTGCCATTTCTAGTGCCTTCTTTTTTTCTGTATTTTCGCTCATTTTTCTTCCTCCTCAAATATTGAACTTTTGTTTGATAAACATATTATATATCAAAAATTTGTTTTGTCAATACTTTTTTAAAATTTTTATTTTTATTTTATTTATACCAATTTTCTACTCCATAAAAAGATGTATACCAATTTGGTGTAAAATCACCTACTAGCTCTGAATGATATGCAACTATATATCTATTATTATATAAACTTACATATGGCACATCAGTTTTATATATTTCAGCTAGTCTTGAGTAATCATTTTTTAATATATTTTCATCAGTAGTATTTTTTGCTTCATTCATTAGATTTGTAACTTCTTCATTTGTATAATTTGCTAAATTTCCTTCTCCAAAAAATGTTGTTAAATCTGGACTAAGTGCTAAATTGATACTACATAATGCTATATCATAATTTCTAGAATTTATCATATTAGTATATTGTTCATCATTTGCCTGCACAATATTTATCCTAATACCTTGGTTTTCTAATTGTGTTTTTATATTTTGTGCAACTGTAACTTCTGAAGCATCACTTGATTTTACAAGTAGATTTAGGCTTATTCTTTGTGTTCTTCCATTTATTGATTTTTGCCAATATGAACTTCTGTATGTCCACCCTGCATCTGTTAAAACTTTTTGTGCTTGTTCTAAGTTATATCCACTACTTCCATCTTGATTTTGATATAGGAAACTTCCATAGTCTAATGGGAAACTGCTTGTTAAACGTTTATTACTAAAAATACTAGATACTATATTTTCTTTATCAATTGAATATGAAATAGCTCTTCTTACTTCTTGGTTTGCAAGAACTTCATTTTGAGTATTAAATGCTAAAAATGTATGTTCTCTTCCTTTTAGACTTTTTGCATTATATCCTAAAGTTCCTATATAATCTTCTACAGTATCATTAGTAGTAGCTACCAAATCTAAATTTCCTATTTTAAAACTATTGTATAATTCTCCTATCGAAGAATAGATATTTACTGTTATTTTTTCCAAACTTAATTCTGTATCTTGATTCCACCAATTATCATTTTTTTCTAGTGTTATTGCTGAACCATCTACAGCTGTTATTTTATATTTTCCTGTTCCCACTGGAGAACTGTTTTTTCCTGTATTTACAAAGTCTTCTCCTTCAAAATAGTCTTTTGATAAAATTGGAAATATTAAATTATATTCAAAAAATGGAACTTCTCCATCTAAGTTAATTCTTACAGTATAATCATCTACAATATCTACTCCTACTACATGTTGTACATTATATGAATAAATAGAATTTACTTCTTTTAATCTATCTATTGTAAATCTTACATCTTCTGCAGTAAATCTTAATCCATCTGACCATTTTACATTTTCTCTTAGTTTAATTAGATATGAGTTTTCTTCTTTTGCCCATTCTGTCGCTAGACATGGTTCTGCCTTATAATCTGATGTAAGATTGACAAGTGGTTCATATATTAATTTTGTTATATCTTGTACATTTTTGTTAGTACTTAAAATAGGATTTATTGTATCTAAACTCGCTATTCCCACTTTAATTTCTCTTACCTTTTCGTCTTCTGAATTAGTTGTTTGAGACTCAAGTTCTTCTTCTTTTTCATCGTTTCTTATTTTAATAACTGCAAAAACTAAAACAATAATGATAAAAACTATAAATACATATTTAATCCAATTTGATTTCATATTTCACCTCTATACTTTGTTATCATACATTAATTTTAGTAAAATTTCAATATTTTATTTATATTTTATGGTGAAAAATAAAAAGACATATCTATTATTGATATGCCCCTATATTATTTATGTTCTTGATTCTACAATCAGCTTAATTCCTGTTCTATCCTCTCCTTCGACTTCCACCTCTGCGAAAGCTGGGATACATACTAAGTCTACTCCTGATGGTGCTACAAATCCTCTTGCTATTGCCACAGCTTTTACTGCTTGATTTAATGCTCCTGCTCCAATTGCTTGCATTTCTGCCTTGTTTGATTCTTTTACTAATCCAGCAATTGCTCCTGCTACTGAATTAGGGTTTGATTTTGATGAAATCTTTAAAATTTCCATTTTCTTTTGCCTCCTATAATTTTATTTTTTTCTGTTGCAACTTTTACGATTGTTATTTTACAATATATGGAAATATTTGTAAAGTGTTTTCTGGAAATTTCTTCAAGTTTTCATCGCATTTTTTTACATCTTTCGACATTTTTTAGACAATATGCTAAATTTAAATTAAAAAATATATAATTATCTTCTTATTCTCTCTATTTTAGTTACTTTGTTTGTGCTTTCATCCACATCAAAAATAACACCATTAAAAATATTTTCTCCAACAGCTATTTTATATCTTTCTGGCAATGTTGTTTCAAATCTTTTTATTGAAGCAGATATATCCATTCCTATTACAGAATGTTTTGGTCCTGTCATACCAATATCTGTAATATATCCTGTACCTTTTTCTAAAATCTGCTCATCTGCTGTTTGTACATGTGTATGTGTTCCAAATATAATTGTAGCTTTTCCATCTAAATAATTTGCTAATGCAATTTTTTCAGCTGTTGCCTCAGCATGAAAATCAATTACAATTATATCTACTTGTTTTTCTAGTTTATCTACTAACTTTTTAGCAATTAAAAATGGATTTTCAGATAATACATTCATATCCACTCTTCCAATTAGATTGATTACTCCTATTTTCTTGTTTTTAAACTCATAAATATTATATCCTTTTCCTTGAACTCCTGCTGGATAGTTTGCAGGTCTTATCAATTTTGGATGATTTATAAATTTAAATATATCTTTTTTCCCCCAAGTATGATTTCCCATAGTTATAACATCTACTTTTTCTGCTAATATATCATTAAAATTTTTTTCTGTAATTCCCATTCCTTCTGCTGAATTTTCACCATTTACTATTACAAAATCTATATTTTTCTCTGTTATTATCTTTTTTAACTCTGACTTTAATTTTTTAATTCCACAGTTTCCTACAATATCACCTATAGCTAATATTTTCATAAAATAAACCTTCTTTCTAATATCATCATACTTATAAATAATACTATAATTTCATATTACTGTCAAATTGTAAAAAGCAAAAAATGGAAGATGCTCTACGAGCATCCTCCATTTTAACGCGTAAATTAACAGCGTTTGTAGGTCTCTGTCATTTCTCGAAGTTCCCCGGCTAATGTATCTGTTAAATCATCAGCCCGAACTTTCCATTCCCAGTTTCCACAAGCCGTACCTGGTATATTCATTCTTCCTTCTCGTCCTAAAGATAATACATCTTGAATAGGTGAAATAACTAATCCCGCAGGTGAAGCCATCATTGAACGAATAGCATACAGCCCAATCTTTTCTGGATTTTCTTTAGCTCCTACATAGTTAATAGCAAATTTTCTGTCGTCATCGCCCAATACATCTAATACCCATTGTTTAAAAGTTTCTGAATCATGTGTTGAAGGATAAGCAATTGTACCTCTACCCAAATTGTGTGGTAAATACATATTATCTTCACTCTTTGACAATCCAAAAACGAATACAGCCATTCCTGGGAATCCTGTTTCACTCAGAAGTTCTCTTACATCATCTGTAATAATTCCCAGGTCTTCTGCGATAAACGGAAGCTCGCCTAATTCTTTTTCTAGTGCATTAAAGAGTTCCATTCTTGGACCTGGTTTCCATTTTCCATTAATTGCTGTGGTTTCGCCATTTGGAACTGCCCAATAATTTTGGAATGCTCTAAAATGGTCTAAACGGAGAACATCTGTTGTTTTCAACTGAAATTTTATCCGTTTTATCCACCAAGCAAATCCTGTCTTTTGGTGTACTTCCCACTCGTATACTGGATTTCCCCACAATTGTCCCGTGGCAGAATAATAATCTGGTGGTACACCAGCAGACTCATCTTTACTGAATAATTCAGGATTAGCCCATACATCAGCACTATCAGAAGGAACATAAAAAGGAATATCTCCTATTATTTTAATTCCTTGACTATTAGCATAGTCCTTCATAGCAAAGTATTGTTCAAAAAACAACACTTGAATAAACTTGTAGAAATTCACCTCATCTCCATGGATTTTTTTGAATTCTTCCAGAGCTTTTTGCTCTCTCATCGTAATCCGATTATCTTGCCATTCCCAAAATGGTTTCTGCCCATAGGAATCACGAATCGCCATATACATTGCATAGTCATCTAGCCAAAAACTGTTTTCTCTTTCAAACTCATCAATACTTTTTTGAGCAATTCCAAGTTGTTTTGCTTTTTCGTATGCTTTTCGCAAAATCGGATACTTTTCCTCTATGACTCTTGCATAATCTACTCTGTCCGGATTATAGTCATTTAGCTGCCCTAAATCGCCTTCACATAATAGACCTTTTTTCACTAATAAGTCTAAATCAATAAAAAGCGGATTCCCGGCAAATGTGGAAAAAGTACTGTATGGACAATTCCCATAACCGGTATAGCCTAATGGTAAAATCTGCCAAAAAGTTTGACCAGCTTTTCTTAGCCAGTCTACAAAGTTAGATGATGCCTCTCCCATAGTTCCTATCCCATACTTAGATGGCAATGAATAAATAGGCAATAAAATTCCACTTGCCCGTTGTCGCGGTAACCAAGAAATTCTTTCTGTTGTCATACTCTAAGACCTCCATTCTACTTATAACAACACATATATTATATCACATTTTTGACATTTTTCAACAAAAAAATGACACAAAACGTTCCTGGAATGCTCTGTGTCAAAAAAAGAGTTGCTTCTGCAACTCTTTTTTAGGTTTTAATTCTTTATTGTTTACTTATTCACTTATTTGTTTTTTTCCTTTTTATTTTGCATAATCTACAACTCTTGTCTCTCTTATAATGTTTACTTTTATTTGACCTGGATAATCCATTTCTTCTTCTATTCTCTTTGAAACATCTCTTGCTAAAATTGTCATTTGGTCATCTGTTATTTTTTCTGGTTTTACAACGATTCTTACTTCACGACCAGCTTGAATTGCAAAAGATTTTTCAACACCTTCAAATGAATCAGCAATTTCTTCAAGATTTTGTAATCTCTTAATATATGCTTCTAGTGTTTCTCTTCTTGCTCCTGGTCTTGATGCAGATATTGCGTCAGCTGCTTGTACTAATACAGCTTCTAATGTTTGTGGTTCTACATCTCCATGATGTGCCTCTACTGCATTTATTACTAATGGATTTTCTTTAAATTTCTTTAAAACTTCTACACCTATTTCTACGTGTGTTCCTTCCATATCATGATCTAATGCTTTTCCAATATCATGTAGTAATCCTGCACGTCTAGCAAGCTTTGGATCTAACCCTAATTCTTCTGCCATTATTCTTGCCAAATTTGATACTTCAATAGAATGATTTAATACGTTCTGTCCATAACTTGTCCTATATTTTAATTTTCCTATCAATTTAACAACATCTGGATGTAATCCAATAACTCCTGTTTCTAAAACCGCTCTTTCTCCTTCTTCTTTGATTGTATTTTCTACTTCTTCCTTTGCCTTTTCAACCATTTCTTCTATTTTTGCTGGATGAATTCTTCCATCATCAATTAATTTTTCCAAAGCAATTTTAGCAACTTCTCTTCTTAATGGATCAAATCCTGATAATACTACAGCTTCTGGTGTATCATCAATTATTAAGTCTATTCCTGTCAATGTCTCTAGTGCTTTAATATTTCTACCTTCTCTACCTATTATTCTTCCTTTCATATCATCATTTGGAAGTGATACAATAGATACTGTTGTCTCTTGAGAATGATCTGCAGCACATTTTTGAACAGCATATGTTAAAATTTCTTTTGCATTTTTTGTAGCTTCTTCTTTTGCCTTTTGTTCTTTTTCTCTAATTAAGCTTGCTTTTTCAGCTGTTAGCTCTTTATCCATTTCTGAAAGCAATTTTTCTTTTGCTTCTTCTTTAGTTAAAGATGCTATTTTTTGAAGTTCTACCATTTCTTGTTTGTATAACTTATCTAAGTCCTGTTTTTTATCCTCAATTTGTTGCCACTCTTTTTCTTGTTCTCTTTCCTTCTTTTCAAAGTTTTCTTCTCTTCTTTCTAAGTTTTCCTCTTTTTGAATTAATCTTGATTCTTGTTTTTGTACTTCGCCTCTTCTTTCTTTAATCTCTTGATCTAATTCTTTTCTGCTTGACATTATTTCTTCTTTCGCCTTAATAATTTCTTCTTTCTTCAAGTTTTCTGCTTCTTTTTGAGCTGTTTCTAATATTCTTTTTGCTTCTTTTTCAGCTCCACCTATTTTAGATTCTGCAATTTTCTTTCTATATGCCATTCCTACTGGCACACCAATTGCAAATGAGATTAAGACAGCGGCGATGATAATTACAATGTTCAAAATCATACACCTCTTTCTTTATTTATTTTTCAATGTTCGAATAAAATATATATATTAATTTTGATTTTAAATATATTTTTTCCTACCTATTTTATTTTATCTTTATTCAGCAAAACTGTCAAGTAGTTTATCAAAATTCGATCAATAATGTTCTAAAAGGAGTAGCCTTTTTAGTTACTACTCCTTATGATTATTGTTATATTATTGTTTTCTTACTTTTCAGTTGTTATTTTTATTTCATTCCCATCTGAAATCATTTCTATTGTTCCATTTTTATCTGTCCTATATATTGTTGTTCCTAGACTTTCTATTCTTTTTACTATCTCATCTTTTGGAAGTCCATAAGAATTGCCTTCTCCTGCCATAATTACTGCATATTTAGGTGACACTTCATTTAAGAATTTTTCACTACTACTTGTATTTGAGCCATGGTGTCCAACTTTTAAGACGTCTGTTTTAGGCCAAGAGATTGTTTTTTCATTTTCTTCTTCACTATCTCCCATAAATAAGAAACTATTATTTCCAAATGTTAATCTTATAACTATTGAAGATATATTCAAGTTGTCTTTATCTATTATAGAGTCTGTCATAACTTTACAATTTGCTTCTCCTATTTTAAATTCATATCCTTTACTAGGTGCTTCAACAGTTAGCTCTTTATTTTCTATTGCATCTAACACATCTTCAAAAGTTTTTGTTGTTGTTGTAATTTTAGGCATTAATATATTTTCTATTTGTATATCACTATTTATTACATCATCTAATCCACCAATATGGTCCTCGTGTGGATGTGTACCAACAACATAGTTTAGTTTTTTTATTCCTTTATTTTCTAAATATTTTACGATATCTTCTCCATCTTCGTTGTTTCCTGCATCTATAAGCATAGATTCATTATTATTTGTAATCAATATACTATCTGCTTGTCCAACATCTATAAAGTCTACTGTTAGATTTCCTGTAACCTCACTACTAGTTGAAGTAGCCATACTTTCTGCTGTTATGTTATTACTTGTTTCTTCTTCAATTTTTGTAAAACTATTTAGCGTATCTTGATTTATTCCAAGTAAAGTTATTATTGCAAGAAGAATCACTCCAAAAATACTTGCAACTATTTTTTGGTTTTTACTTGATTTTTTTCTTCTTCCCATCTTTTGAAATCCCCCATTTTATTTTTATTTCCAAATTCTATTTGCTTTATCTATTATTCTATCTTCTATAGTTTTTGTTTCTTCTTTATCTACTTCAAACTTTCCATTTGAAAATTTTAAAATATCACTTTCTTTTGCATCTTTTGGTAATTTTTTTCTATCTATATTTAGCATTTCCCCGTTTTCTCTATTTTCTAGTACTGCTACATCTCCTTCAAACCTATCTATTGTATATTTTTCATTTTTTAAGTTTAATTTTTCTTCCAAAGTATCAGCTCCTTGTAAATTAGTTTTTCTTTCATTTGTAATTTCCATTGTTTTTTCTATCGCATCTTGCAAGTTTTCTAAAAAATCAATATTCATATTTTCACCTTCCTGTCATCTTCCTTTTGCTCACCTTTGTTTTTTATATCACAAAATCTTCTATAAATCAATTTATTTTTTATTAAGATTCCTTTGTTTAATATAAAAAGTACTACTAATAAACTAAAATCAGTTTATTATGTAGTACTTTATGTATGCTTTCCTAATTACGGTCATCATCAAAAATATCATCTCTATATATAAAAAGAAACATATTAAATAAGATGGTTACTATTTAAATATGTTTCTTTCTTTTGTATTTTATTTTACGACTTCAACATCTATATCTAGATTTTCTCCATTTATATTAGTTGTCACATAATTTTCTCTTTCTTCATGATAAATAACTTTTACAGCTAAAGTATCATGTTTAATTGTCTCTTCATTTTTCTTTATTACATTTTCTAGATTTTCATTTCCTGCAACATAAAGATTAATATGGTCTAAAACTTCAAAATCTCTTTCTTTTCTCATATTTTGTACTTTAGATAAAACTTCACGAACATATCCTTCTTCTTTTAGTTCTTCTGTAATAGTAGTTTCTAATACAACACCAATTTCTCCTTCTCCAGAGAATGCGAATCCATCTTTTCCTTGCATTGTAACAAGTAAGTTTTCTGAATTTAAACCAATCTCTGATTCATCAATTTGAATATATTCTGTTCCACCTTTTTTTACCTTATTTGCTAAATCCATTTGATTTAATTTAGCAATTTCTTCTCTTATTCTAGGAATTAATTTTCCATATTCTTTTCCAAGTACAGGTAAATTTGGCTTGATTTCAAAGTCTACATATTTACTCATTTCTGCACCAAATTCAATTTTCTTAACATTTAATTCGTCTTTTACTATATCTTCATAGTATTTTGGAAGTGTATCTACTGAAATTAGCATTTCTGATAATGGTTGTCTATTTTTGATGTTTGCAGAGTTTCTGCTACTACGTCCTAATTTTACAATTTTATATGCTAAACTCATTTCTTCTTCTAAAGTTTTATCAATTTCATTTTCATTTACTTCAGGCCATAAACATAAATGTACACTTTCTGGTGCATTTTTATCTAAGCTTAAAACTAAGTTTTGATAAATTTCATCTGTTATAAATGGTGTAAATGGTGCTGAAACTTTTATTAGAGTTGTTAATACTCTATATAGAGTAACATATGCTCCTATTTTTTCATCATCAAGTTCTTTTGCCCAGAATCTTTCTCTATTTCTTCTTACATACCAATTAGATAATTCGTCTGTAAATTCTTCAATTAATAGAGCTGCATTTGTAATATCATAATGGTCTAATTTATCTGCTACTTCTTTTACTAATGTATTTAATTTTGAAATTATCCATTTATCCATTATATTTTTTAATTTAAAATCTTTATATTCTAATGGATTAAATTGGTCAATTTCGGCATATAGTACATAGAATGAATATACATTCCATAAAGTTAATATAAATCCACGTTGTGTTTCTTGAACATTTTTAATGCCTAATCTTGTTGGAAGCCATGGTGCGCTACATGTATAGAAATGCCATCTTGTTGCATCTGCTCCTACTGTATCTAATAAAACCATAGGGTCTACACCATTTTTCTTTGATTTTGACATTTTTTGTCCATGTTCATCTAAAACATGACCTAATACTATACAATTTTCAAATGGTGTTCTATCAAATAAAGCTGTTCCTACTGCAGTCAATGTATAGAACCATCCTCTTGTTTGGTCAACCGCTTCTGAAATAAAGTCTGCTGGGAAGTTATTTTCAAATTTATCTTTATTTTCAAATGGATAATGCCATTGTGCAAAAGGCATTGAACCTGAATCAAACCAACAGTCGATTACTTCTTTTGCTCTTACCATTTTTTTACCACATTTTGGACATTTTAAGTATACATCATCAATATATGGTTTATGAAGTTCTATATCATCCGGACAATCTATTGCTTTTTCTTTTAGCTCTTCTATTGAACCAATACATTCTCTATGTCCACAGTTTTCATCCTCACAAGTCCAAATTGGAAGTGGTGTTCCCCAATATCTATCTCTAGAAATTCCCCAATCTATTACATTCTCTAAGAATTTTCCAAATCTTCCTGTTCTTATTGTATCAGGATACCAATTTACTTTATTATTGTTTGCTACTAATTTATCTCTTAAAGTACTCATTGCAACAAACCAACTTTCTTTTGGATAATATAGAAGTGGTGTGTCACATCTCCAACAATGTGGATAAGAGTGAACGTGTTTTTCTTTGCTAAATAATTTATTTCTTTCTTTTAACCATTTACAAATATCTTCATTACAGTCTCTTACAAACTTACCTGCCCATGGTTCTACTTCTGGTACAAAGTTTCCAGCTTTATCAACTAAGTTGACAAATGCAATTCCATTTTGTTTTGCGACTAGGCTATCATCTTCACCATAAGCTGGTGCAATATGAACGATTCCTGTACCATCTGTTAATGTTACATAGTCTCCATGAATTACAACAAATGCTTTTCCTTCTACTTTTGCAAAAGGCATTAATTGTTCATATTTTTTACCTAACAATTTTTCCCCTTTGAATGTTTCTAATATTTCATATGGTGTTTCCTTTAAAACTTCTTCTAATAAATCTTTTGCTAAAATATAGTTCTCATATTGTGGTTCATCTTCTGTTCCAATATTTGCTTTTACTTTCGCATATTCATATGATTTGTTTACACATAAAGCTAAGTTTGATGGTAATGTCCATGGTGTTGTTGTCCATGCTAAGATATATGTATTTTCTTCATCTTCTAATTTAAATTTTGCAACACATGTTAAATCTTTTACATCTTTATACCCTTGTGCAACTTCATGTGAAGAAAGTGCTGTTCCACATCTTGGGCAATATGGCATAACTTTATGTCCTTCGTATAGAAGGCCTTTATCCCACATTTGTTTTAATGCCCACCATACTGATTCAATATATTCATTGTGATATGTAACATATGGATTTTTCATATCAACCCAATATCCTACTTTTTCACTCATCTCTTCCCACATATGAACATAATTAAATACACTTGATTTACATTCTTTTACGAATTTTTCTACTCCATATTCTTCTATTTGTTCTTTTCCTGAAATTCCAAGTTTTTTCTCTATTTCAAGTTCTACTGGAAGTCCATGTGTATCCCAACCAGCTTTACGGTCTACTTTATACCCTTTCATAACTTTATATCTTGGAATAATATCTTTTACAACTCTTGTTTCAATATGTCCAACATGTGGTTTTCCATTTGCTGTTGGAGGTCCATCATAAAAACAAAAATGTTCCTTTCCTTCATTCATTGCAAAGTTTTTTTCCATGATATTATGTTCTTTCCAATCTTTTGCAACTTTTCTTTCTAATCCTACAAATCCGTTTTCAAGTTCTACTTTCTTATACATAAGCTTCCTCCTTTTTAGATTATTTTTAGGTTTACCTTGATAAATACAAAAAAGCTATTTCATCCTTAATAGGACGAAATAGCTATAATCTACTTTTCCGCGGTACCACCTAAATTAATAAATATTAAAAATATTTACTCTCTTTATTCCTTTAACGCAGGCATACGGCTAAACTTACTTTTAATTTCAGTCTAGCAACAACTAAGGTGATAACAAATAATTTTTACTTACCAATCTCACACCAACCGATTAGCTCTCTTTAAGATATTTTATTATTTGTGTTGTCCTTGTTACAGTTTTTTACATTTATGAAACAATTATACCATCTTTTTTTATTTTTTCAAGTATTTTTCATAAAGTTTCTCGTTTTTTATAAATTTTATTATCTCATATATTTCTACATTTCTTATTTTTATTTGTTTCACACTGCAAACAGGTCTCCGCCACAATCTTTTTTCCAATCTTCTAAGTCTTGTAATCTCCTAGCAAATATATTGTCTTTCATTTTTAGAACTTTTATTGCTTGTCTGTATTCTGCATGTTCTACATCATTAAAAGCTTGTAATGCATATATTTTTTCAAACTGTGCATCCATTTTATCAAATCTTTTTGATATACTTTCATCCATTCTTTGTAATACATCCATAAGTTCTAATCTGTCTTTTTTTCTTTGTTCTCCAAAGTCATCCATTTTCGCTTTTAGTTTAATGATTTCTAAAGTATTATCTTCTGTAACTTTTTCTAAAGTTTTTATTGCCTTTGTATTTTCACTTGTTACTTTTTCTAATGTTTTTATTGCCTGTGTGTTTTCATTTGTTACTTGCTCTAGCTTATCAAATTTTTCTTCTAAGTTGTCTACTTTTGTTTCTAAATTATCTACCTTCGTCTCTAATCCATCTACTTTGGTCTCTAACTTATCTACTTTTGTTTCTAACTTGCTAATTGCCTTTGTGTTTTCTTCTGTTGCTTGTTCTAGCATTTTTATTGCCTGTGTGTTTTCATTTGTTACTTGCTCTAGCTTATCAAATTTTTCTTCTAAGTTGTCTACTTTTGTTTCTAAATTATCTACCTTCGTCTCTAATCCATCTACTTTGGTCTCTAACTTATCTACTTTTGTTTCTAACTTGCTAATTGCTATTGTGTTTTCTTTTGTTATTTCTTCTAAGCTATCCACTCTTGCTTCTAATCTGTCAAATCTTTCATTTGTTTCTTTTCTGAACTCATTAAGTTCTTTTCCTAGACCCTTTACTTGTTTTAGGATTTCATTTGCAATTTCGTTTTCCATATATTCACTTCCTTCCCTTTTATTTTTTCGCCCCTATATCTTAAAACCCATTTAACCATAACGTTTCAAAAAAGTCAAGAAAAAAGAACAAAAAAGTTAATTTTCTTGTTCTTTAATTTCTATATTAACTGTTAAGTTCTACTAGCTTTTTAGTCTCTTTTGCTATCATTAATTCTTCGTTTGTTGGTACTACAAATACCTTCACTTTAGATTCTGGTTTAGAAATCTCTTTTTCTTCTCCTCTCATATTGTTTAAGTCTTCATCAATTTCTACACCCATGAATTTTAGTTTTTCGCAAATTCCTTTTCTTATATTTATTTGATTTTCTCCAACTCCTCCAGTGAAAATAATATAGTCTATTCCATCCATTGCAGCTGCATATTTTGCGATATATCCTGCAACACTATATTTAAAGTTTTCCATAGCAATTTTAGCTCTTTTGTCTCCTTCGTTTGAAGCATTTTCTATTACTCTAAAATCTGGTGCTAATCCTGATATTCCCATAACTCCTGATTTTTTATTTAATATATTTTCCATTTCTTCTGCTGAAATATTTTCTTTTTTCATTATATATGTTAATACTGATGGATCTAAATCCCCTGATCTTGTTACCATTGGTATTCCGCCTAAAGGTGTTAATCCCATACTTGTATCTACTGATTTTCCTCCATCTATTGCACAAATACTTGAACCTTGACCTAAATGACATGTTACAATTTTCATATCTTTTATATCTTTATTTTCTATTTCAGCTAATCTTTGTGATACATATTTGTGTGATGTTCCATGGAATCCATATTTTCTTATTCCATATTTTTCATAATATTCATAGTGGATTGGATAAATATATCTTTCTTCTGGTATTGTTTGATGGAATGCTGTATCAAACACTCCTACCATTGGTTTTCCTGGCATTACTTCTTTACATGCATTTATTCCTAATATACATGCAGGATTATGAAGTGGTGCTAAATCTGAACATTCTTCTAAAACTTTTACAACATCATCATTTATTATTACAGGCTCTGAAACTTTTTCTCCTCCATGAACAAGTCTATGCCCAATTGCTTCTATTTCATCTAAGCTATCTATTACTTTATATTCTGGATTTGTTAATTGTTCTAATGTGAATTTAATTGCATCAACATGGTTGTATGCTGGATTTTTTATTTCATATTTATTTCCGTTTACTTTATGTGTTATAAATGCTTCTTCTTCTCCTATTCTTTCATATTTTCCAGAAGCTAAAACTTCCTCTGTTTCCATATCAATTAATTGATATTTTAGTGATGAACTTCCACAATTTAAAACTAAAATTTTCATTTTTCTACTTCCTTCCTTTTTATTATTTTAAAATTAATTCTTCTGTCTTTTTAGCAATCATAAGCTCTTCATTTGTAGGAACTACAAATACATCTATTTTAGAGTTTTCAGATGAAATTTTTCCTTCTATTCCTTTTAGTCTTTGATTTTCTTCTTCATTTAATTCTACTCCAAAGACTTTTAAATATTTACAAATTTCTCTTCTAGAATCTTGTCCTTTTTCTCCAACTCCTGCTGTAAAAGATATAACGTCTGCTCCTCCCATTGTTACCATGCATTTTATTATATATTCTGCGGCTACTTTATGGAAAATCTCTAGTGCTAAGCAAGCATTTTTATCGCCTTCATAAGCCTCTGCTTCAATATCTCTAAAGTCTACAGATATCATTGAAACTCCATAGGCTCCTGACCTTTTATTTAATACATTTTCCATTTCTTCTGGAGAATATTTCATTTTTTTCATTATATATGTTACAACTGATGGGTCTAAATCTCCTGACCTTGTACCCATCACAATTCCCCCAAGAGGTGTTAGTCCCATACTAGTTTCTATTGATTTTCCATTTTCTATCGCAGTGATACTTGCACCTTGTCCTAGATGACAACTTATGATTTTTAAGTCTTTTACATCTTTATTTAAAAGCTCTGCTGTTCTTAGTGCTACATACTCATGAGATGTACCATGAAATCCATATTTTCTTATTCCATATTTTTCATAATATTCATAAGGAATAGGATAAATATATCTTTCCTCTGGTATTGTTTGATGAAATGCCGTATCAAATACTGCAACCATTTTCATATCTGGTGCAACTTTTTTGCATGCTTCTATTCCAAGTAATGCTGCAGGATTATGTAATGGAGCTAAACTTGTGCATTCTTTTATGCCTTCTATTACTTCATCTGTAATAATGACAGGTTTAGAAAATTTTTCTCCTCCATGAACAACTCTATGTCCAATTCCTCCTAATTCACTTAAATCTTTTATAACTCCATAATGTTCACTTGTTATTCTTTTAAATACAAATTTAATTGCTCTTTCATGATTTTCAGCAAAATGTTCGAATTTACGAGATATCCCTCCGACTTTATGTGTTAGAAAAGAGTTTGGTTGTCCTATTCTTTCAAAATATCCTTTAGCTAGCATTTCATTTGTGTCTGTTTCTATTACCTGATATTTTAAAGATGAACTACCTGAATTTAATACTAATATTTTCATATATTGCTCCTTTCAATGTCCAATTTATTCAACTATTATTTCTACTTGTTATTTTGAGCTTGTACTGCAGTAATTGCAACAACTCCTGCTATATCTTCTGCTGAACATCCTCTTGATAAGTCATTTACTGGTTTTGCTATTCCTTGGCAAAGTGGTCCATATGCTTCTGCTTTTGCCAATCTTTGTACTAATTTATATCCAATATTTCCTGCATTTAGGTCTGGGAATATTAATACATTAGCTTCTCCTTTAAGTGGACTTCCTGGTGCTTTTGAATTTGCAATCTCAGGTATAATTGCAGCATCTAACTGAAGCTCTCCATCTACTAATAAATCTGGCATTTTTTCCTTTACTCTTCTTGTTGCTTCAATTACTTTTTCAGTTAGTTCTGATTTTGCACTTCCATATGTTGAATATGAAAGCATTGCTACTTTTGGTTCTTTTTCAACTAGCTGTCTAAAACTCTTACTTGATGATATTGCTATTTCTGATAAACTTTTAGCATTTGGATTTTCGTTTAATCCACTATCTCCAAATATAAATATTCCATTTTCTCCATATTTACAATCTGGCACAACCATAACAAAAAAAGCTGAAACTAATTTGGTATCTGGTGCAGTTTTTAAAATTTGAAGTGCAGGTCTTAATGTATCTGAAGTCGAATGTATTGCTCCTGATACTAAACCATCTGCTTCTCCTTGTTTTACCATTAACATTCCAAAATATACTGGGTCTTTTACTAATTCTTTTGCTTGCTCTTCTGTCATCCCTTTGTGTTTTCTTAAGTTATATAGTATGTCTACAAATTCGTCATATTTTGGATGTTCATTTGGATTTACAATTTTTGCATCTGCTATATCAATATTATTTTCTTCAGCTTTTTTTAATATTTCTTCTTTATCTCCAATTAAAATTATTTTTGCATATCCCTCTTTTTTTACTTGTTCTGTTGCTTTTAATACTCTTATATCTTCACTTTCAGGAAGTATAATAGTTTTCATTTCTTTGCTTGCTCTTTTCTTTATTTCGTCTATAAATGACATGTTTGCCCTCCTTTATATTTTTGTCTTTTTTTATCCGTTGTTTATTATATAAATAAAATGCAAAAAGTACAAGTATTTTTTTCAAATTCTTGTACCTTTTGTTTATTTAAAATTATTCCATCAAAGCTTTTATATCTTCATCTTGCTTTAAATCTTCTGATATAAAATGATATGCTTGTTTATTTTGTTTTACTGCAATTAACGCAATCTCTTTGTCATTTTGAAGCTCTTTTGATGCATATTTTATAATTATTCCCTTATTTTCCACTGCTGATTTTACAACCTCTCTATCTGCTCTTAGTTCTTTGCTTGCAAAATACAATGCTTGACCATATTTCTTACAGCTCTCAAAAACAACTTCTCTATCTGCTTTTAATCTTTCTGAGGCATAACATATTGTCCAAGGTGCATTTTCCACACCTAACATTATTACTTCTTTGTCATCTTTTAGCCTAGTACTTGCAAATTCTAGACTTTCGCCATCTTGTTTTAATGCCTCTAGTACAACTTCCTTATCATCTTGAAGTCTAGGGCTTGCATATTCTAGTAATTTTCCTGTTTCTTTTACTGCTTTTAATACAAATTCTTTATTATCTTTATTAGCTATTACTTCTTCTGCTGTCATTTTTTACACTTCCGTTCTTCTTAAATTTCATATTTTCCTTTGGCTATTGAGTATATTTCTATATTTTCGCAATTAATGCTTTTATTTTTATCCCTTGTTCTGAAAACATTTTCTCATGCTCTGTTTCTATGTTTTTTTCAAAAATATTATCACTATGTAAATCATATGTTTTTTTAATTACTTCAAAACCTGATTCTTCAAAATATATTAAACTAGAGTTAAATAAATCATCATCATCTGTTTTAAAATATATTTCTCCACCATCTTTTAAAAATTCTTTATATTTTTCAAGCTGTCTTGTATGTGTTAATCTCTTTTTTCTATGTTTTCCTTTTGGCCATGGATTACAAAAATTTATATATATTCTATCAACTTTATCGTTTTTGTCTAAAATTAATAAAATTCTTTCAATATCAAATCTAGTGATTATAACATTTTGTGGTTCGATATTTTTTTCTTTATATTCATTTTCTATATTTCTTTTTGCAAGTCCTAGCATTGCATCTACTAAATCAATTGCTAAAAAATTTATATTCTGATTTTCTACCGCAAGTTTAGAGATAAATTGCCCTTTTCCACAACCTAATTCTAACATAAATGGAAGGTTTGGATTTTTAAAATGCTCTTTCCATTTTCCTTTCCATTCTTCTGGATTATCTTCATAAAATTTACTTGCTTCTAATTCTGGTCTTGCCCATTTTTTATATCTTATTCTCATATCTCTCTCCTTATTTTATTTTTAAGCAAATATATTTTAACATTATTTTATTAATTTTTCTAGTTTTTCTTTTTCTTTGATAAAATTTTAGAAAAAATGATGCACTTATCTAAATTTCTTGGTAAAATATATATATTAAAAATAGATGAGGAATGAATTAAATGGAGTTTAAATATATTGTAAATAAAAATTATGAAAGTATTAATCAAATTTTAATATCTGAATTTAATTTATCAACTAGATTAATGAATAAATTAATAAAAAATAAAAAAATTTATTTGAATGATAATATTGTTGATACAAGGATAGCTCCTTCTATTGGTGATACTATTGCTATTGATTTAAACTATGAAGAGGATAATTCAAATATTATACCTAAACATATTTCATTAAATATTATATATGAAGATGAATGGATTCTTGTTATAGACAAACCTTCGGGAATAGCTGTTCATCCTTCTATTTTACATTTTGATGATTCTTTGTCAAATGGAGTAAGGTATTATTTTGATAAAATTCGGTTTAAAGAAAAAAATAAGGCCTGTAAATAGGTTGGATTTAAACACTTCTGGAATTATTATTTTTGCTAAATGTGAATATATTCAAGAAGCTTTATCAAAACAAATGAAAGATAATATTTTTAAAAAAGAATATTTATGTATTGTAAATGGTACATTTCCCGATGACCAAAAGTCTGGTGTTATTAATCTTCCAATAGAAAGAAAGCAAGGAAGTATAATTGAAAGATGTATTTCAAAAAATGGGCAACCTTCTATTACTCATTATGAAGTTTTAAAACAATATAAAGATAAAAATTATTCTGTAGTTAAATGTTTATTAGAAACTGGACGAACTCATCAAATCCGTGTTCATATGAGTGCAATTTCTCATCCTCTACTTGGAGATACTTTATATGGTACTTCTTCTGATTTGATTAACAGACAAGCTTTGCATAGTTACAAAGTTTCTTTTATTCATCCTATTTTTAAAAAAGAACTTAATTTACTAGCAGATATACCAAAAGATATGAGGGCTTTAATATAGCCCTCATTTATATTACATTTGTTCTAAAACAGATATTAATTCTTGTTTATCTCTTAACCCTACTAAAGTTTTTTCTAATTTGCCATTTTTTATAAATACTAATGTTGGTATGCTCATTATACCATATTGCATTGCTAAGTCTTGATTTTCATCAACATTTACTTTACAAACTTTTACTTTATCTTGTAATTCTTCTGATATTTCTTCTACTACTGGGGCCATCATTTTACATGGTCCACACCAATCTGCATAAAAATCTACTAAAACTGTTTTTTCTGAATCTAATACTTCTTCCTTATAATTTTCGTTTGATACTTTTAATACACTCATTTTTCTACCTCCTATATATTTCCCTTTTTACTTTCATATTATTATTACACTAATTTTTGGTTTTTTATATATTTTTTATGTAAGTTATGTTTTTTGATATATAATTTTTAATTATTTGCTTTTATATAATTTATTACTTGCAAACCTGCAATAGCTCCATCTGCTACTGCTTTTGAAACTTGTAATAGTCCTCCAATACAATCTCCACATGCATATATTCCTTTTATATTTGTCTCCATTTTTTCATTTACTACTATTTTATTTTTGTTTGTAAGTATTCCTAATTTTTTTGCAAAATCCAAACTACTTGCTTCTCCTTGAGCTATAAAGACTCCATCTGTTTTTAATTTACTTCCATCTTCAAATTCTATTTCTTCTACTTTATCTATTCCTCTTACTTCTTTTATCTTTTCAGTTTTTGTTGATACATTTTTTGCTCTAAATTCTGGAGCTTTATTTCCATCTGTTAGTATAGTAATATCTTTTGCTATGTTTATTAAGTCATTTGTTTCAGAAATTGCATAATTTCCATTTCCCACTACTACTACATCTTTTCCTCTATAAAAAAATCCATCACATATAGCGCAATAACTAACACCTTTTCCTTCGAATTTTTCTATTCCTTTTATCTTAGGTTTATTTCTTTCGCTTCCTGTAGCAAGTATCAATGCTTTTCCTACATACTCTCCTTTATCTGTTTTTAATTTAATTCTTTCTGGTATTAATTCTATTTTTATTGCTTCTTCTTTTTTTACTTCGACTCCTACTCTTTTGGCTTGTTTTATACCGTTATTAAATAAGTCTTTACCTGTAATTCCATTTTCAAACCCATAGTAATTTTCTATTAAACTTGCTTTTTCTAAACCTGACTTACTATTATATACAACCAAAGTTTTTAGGTTTCCTCTTCCGAGTATATAACCCAGCTGATATTCCGTGCTGGTCCTGCCCCTATAATAATTACATCATATTCCATATTTCACCTTCTTAATTATAAATATTCTTTTTGTTTTTGTTTATTCCTTCTTTATTATGCATTTTTAAATATATTGTCTTATTTTTCATAGTATTTCATATACTTACTTTTCCTAAAGTTCAAGCTGATTATATCATTTAGATATTTAAATTGCAAATTAATTTTTATACTTTTATTTGATTTTTTATAATCATTTTTATTATTTTTACACAATAAAATACCTTTTTGATATTTGGTATATCTTAAAGGTATTTTAATAATATTATAAATATTTTAACTTATTTTGTTTTTTCTATTGGGAAATTATCTGGTAATTCTACAACAGGTCGAACTCCAACTAATCCTGAAATAACGTCAATTCCATACCAATCACTTACGTAATATATAAAATTATTGGAATTCTCTGGTGAAGCTAGTGCGTAATTATATCCACTTTCCTCACTATATCCATATTCTTTTAATCCATTTAATTCAAACAATCCTTGTGCTCCATCATCAGCACTTAAAGAATTTGTTGAACGCAAATCTTCCTCTCCTCTTGCAAGATTTAACTCTGCTAATGTTAGATTATACACTCTTGTTGCTCCTTCTTTTAAAAATGCTGTTTCTCCTAGTTCGCCCTCTGTTTGTCCATTTATATTTATATAATATCCCTCATTACTATTTGGAAGTCCATCTTGGTCAAGTTCTCTACTAAATCTTATTTTCGCAAAATTAAAATACAATCCGGATACAGCATACATATTTTTATTATTATTGTTGTTATTATAAGAAGACCAAAATAAATTTGCATATGTATCTCTTTGAGTTTCATCTCCTGCCCAATTTCCATATACTCCGTCAAACTCTTTATCTCTTATCGTAGTCTGATTATAATTTAATATTGCTGGTATTCCTGTAGATATTAGTTTAACTCCTGTATATGTTCCATCTCCATTATTTTGCCCAGTTTCTAGAACTCTCCATCCATTTTCACTAGTAAACTCATAATTGGTATATACGTCTGTGTATGTCACGTCATATTTTACATAATCTCCAATTTCCAATATTACTGGTTCTTTTTCTACTGTACCATTCCAAATATCTCTTACGAGTATTCTATCACCATTATTTGTTAATAATGTTTTATCCAATATATTTCCTTCTCCTTCTAAAGTTCCATATTCTTCTAAGATTACTTGTAAGTCTTTATCATATATTGATGATTTTAAATTCTCTGTCTGCTTTGCTGATATTTTTACTTGTATTTCTTCTTTTATTTTCGCTATTTCTGTTTGTTCTTGTGCATTTTGTGCTTGTGAAAGTATCCCATTATTTCCCGTTAGCATTGCTATACTAACTCCTGCAAGTATTAGTAAAACTATGATGTATAGGAAATTACTGATGGTTAGCCAGTAAAAAAATTTCCTTTTTA
>OCPV01000527.1_pt1 | contig 27790 bp, 23 predicted proteins | sample 1538511 | NCBI WGS metagenome assembly OCPV01 (sample SAMN04571704, study PRJEB22368) | human gut metagenome | biome: human gut; material: stool | host: Homo sapiens | place: Luxembourg | collected 2012-08-30 | reverse complement strand
CCGCCGCTGGATGGAAGAGGTGGAACCCTGTTGGGTGCTGACTACGAGCCGGGCTGCTTCTTCGAACAACGGATCGCGTGATCCCGGGTCGATGTCGTTGAGGCCGTTCCCTTCGTTTTCAGGTACATATTCCGGTAGGGCAAAAGCACTCGGATATGACTGTTGGCTGGCAATATGGTGGGTGATCGCATCTACTTCGGGAGTATCCACAAAAGCACATTGCACCCGTGTCATCTCACTACCTACCGATATCAGCATATCACCACGTCCGATCAGCTGGTTGGCACCCGGTGAATCCAGGATTGTCCGGGAGTCGATCATGGAAGCGACCTTAAAAGCGATTCGGGCCGGGAAGTTGGCTTTGATCACCCCGGTGATGATATTCGTAGAAGGCCGCTGGGTAGCGATGATCATGTGAATACCTACAGCACGTGCCAGCTGGGCGATCCGGGCGATCGGGGTTTCTACTTCCTTACCGGCAGTCATGATCAGGTCGGCGAATTCATCCACAACCACCACGATATAGGGAAGGTATTTATGTCCATTATTGGGGTTCAGTTGTCTTTTGATGAATTTTTCATTATATTCTTTAATGTTTCTTACCTGTGCCATTTTGAGCAGGTCGTAACGGCTGTCCATTTCAATACACAGGGAGTTGAGCGTATTGACTACTTTAGCGGTCTCGGTGATGATCGCTTCTTCTTCATCCGGCAATTTGGCCAGGAAATGTTTTTCTATGATAGAATAGATACTGAGCTCTACTTTTTTAGGATCGACCATCACAAACTTCAGTTGGGACGGGTGTTTCTTGTAAAGCAGTGAAGTGATGATCGCATTCAATCCGACCGATTTACCTTGTCCGGTAGCTCCGGCAACCAAAAGGTGGGGCATCTTTGTCAGATCGAAAGTATACGTCTCGTTAGAGATGGTTCTGCCCAAAGCTACCGGCAAAGCGTATTTGGATTCCTGGAATTTCTTGGAAGCGATGATACCGCGCATGGAGACTACCTCCGGATTTTGGTTCGGCACTTCGATACCGATCGTTCCTGCTCCGGGAATAGGGGCGATGATCCGGATGCCCAAAGCAGAAAGGCTAAGCGCTATGTCGTCCTCAAGGTTTTTGATTTTGGAAATCTTGACACCCGGAGCCGGTACGATCTCATACAAGGTGACGGTCGGACCGATGGTTGCTTTGATCTTGGTGATTTCGATTTTGTAATTACGCAACGTTTCTACAATCCTGTTTTTGTTGGCATCCAATTCTTCCTGGGTGACTTTCGGATTACCGGAGGAATGCTCTTCGAGGAGTTCTAAACCGGGATATTGGTAATTGGACAGGTCGAGGGTCGGATCGTAATCTTCGGTCGGCTGGTTCTGATCGACGGTTTCTTCCTGATCCTTATTGCTGATGGTCAAGGTGATGTCCTGATCGTTTCCGGCCGGTAAGTCGGTATCTCCTTCTTCTTCATCATCGGTAGACGATTTTGCTCGGTCATCCGATAAATCCGATAGTTCCTGGCTGAATTCGAAATCGTTGATAGAAGCGGACATGCGGTTGAAACCTTGTTGCAAGGTGATTGCTTCCGGATTTTGATCCGTTGTTTCTTTCGGTGCTAACAAACGCTCCGGTTGACTGGAAAAATCGGTATCCTCCGGTTGGAACGTACCGTCGTTGTCGTGGGGAAAATCCTCTTGTTCTTCGTCTGCGTTCTCCTTGTCGGAATCGCTTGTTGTATCTTCGTCTTCGGGATCTTGTTGTGCGTCGGCTTGCCGTTGTGCTTCTTCACGGGCAGCTGCAGCACGGGCTTCCCGTTCGGCTAGTGCGGCCAGTGCCTTTTCCTGGTGACGGCGGATTTGTTCTTTGATATAATCGACACATTTATAGAAAGTCCGTTCGAATCCGAAAAACAGAATGGCGATAAAAGTGAGGATCAGAATCAGCATAGTCCCGATACGTCCTACCAATGAGTTCAACCAGACGCTGACAAAATGTCCATGGCCTCCCCCCGGGAATAGGTAGCCTGTGCCGACTTCGAAAAGATTGGAAATACTCTCCGAGAGAAAACCCAGGAATAAAGAGATCCAAAGAATAATACACATACCGATGAATAACCTGCGGCTGAAGTTTTTTACTTTGATACTCCCCAGACGGAAACTGCATAATAATAAAAGATAGCAAAGAATGAAAGAAGATATACCGAACCACCGGTTGATCAATAGGTCCGAAATCCAGGCTCCGATCTTTCCGGCAGGATTACTGACTTCGATTTCCGGATTGGTAATGATTTTCCCCCAGGGACCATCGACCAGACTTTGATCGATACCTCCCGAAAAGAAGAAACCGATCAGGGCGAAGAGAATATACAACGATACCAAAGCCAACGCAATTCCCAGAAGGATACGTGTCCGTTGTTCTTTTAAAAATTCCGGTAGCAAAGAAACCTGTTTTTTCTCCGTTTTGGAGGAAACAGGTTTATGTTTTATTTTTTTCATCTTTACAATTTTTCAGCCTACGAAGGTACGAAAAATTGAAAATTTATCTTGCTTTTACTGATACAAAAATCGTTTAATACTCCGTTTCGGGGTTTTCTCGAACTCTTCGTTATAGAGCTTGTAAGTATTCAGCTGGCTGTAAGCCGGGAGCTGTTGGTTGATTTCTTTCAGGTTGGCGGTCATCAGTTCGTCCAGTTTCTCATCGGTAATTTTTTCTTCGTTTACCAGATCGAAATCGGGGTAGATCAGGGCTACGAGTTTTCCTTCTTTTTCGATAACGATGGATTCGCTGATATAGGGCATGTTGTTGAGTTTATCCTCGATTTCTTCAGGATAAATGTTCTGACCGTTTGAGCTGAGGATCATGTTTTTACATCGTCCTTTGATAAACAGGTAGCCGTCTTGGTCGATGATTCCCATATCTCCGGTATGTAGCCAGCCGTCCCGGTCGATGGCGGCAGCCGTAGCTTCCGGATTTTTGTAGTAACCGGTCATCACACAAATCCCTTTAGCCAGGATTTCCCCTACGATATGTTGGGGATCGCCGGAGTCGATCCGAAGTTCGACACGAGGCACTGCCTTGCCGCAGGAGCTCTGACGGAAAGTTTTCCAGTTGTCGTAAGTGAGCAGAGGACCACATTCGGTCATGCCGTATCCCACCGTGTAAGGAAAACGAATCGAGCGGAGAAAGATCTCTACTTCCTTGTTCAGGGCTGCTCCTCCGATGATTAATTCTTTGAATTTTCCTCCGAAGGCGTCGATGACCTTTTGCCGGATGCTTTCCCTGATTTTATCGTTGATGATCGGTATGTTCATCAGTAATTTCATATGCGGTTTCTCGATGGTCGGGAAAACTTTCTTCTTGATGATCTTTTCAATAACCAGGGGAACCGTAATGATCAGATCGGGCTTTACCGTGGCGAAAGCATCTGCTATGATTTTCGGTGACGGGGTACGGGATAAAAAATGGATGTGGGTCCCGTTGACAAATTGGTAAATAAATTCAAAAGCCAGGCCGTACATATGAGCCATCGGGAGCATACATACGATTTGTTCACCCGGATTGATCCCGTAGGTATCGATGGCAAATTGCAGGTTGGTCCACAAGCTACGGTAAGGCAGCATCACTCCTTTGGAAGAACTGGTGGTGCCCGAGGTATAATTGATCACGGCCAGCTGGTCGGGCGTATCGTATTCGTAATGAACATCTTCGGCACGGAAACGATCGGGGAATTTTTTTCCGAACAGTTCGTTTAATCTGGCTCTGGCTTCGGTCAGTTGCTTACTATTCGAGGTGCGGAGCGAGTAATCTTCGATCCGGAGTACGCCGTCGAGGTCGGGCATAGCCGATTCGTCGAGATTTTCCCAGACCACATCTCCGGCAAAGAGCAAACGGGCTTCCGAATGGTTCACGATGTGATGGACATTATCGGGTTTAAACTCGTTGAGTATGGGTACAGCTACAGCTCCGTAAGAAAGTGTGGCCAGAAAAGCGATACCCCAACTGCTGGTATTCCGGCTGCAAAGAGCGATCTTATCCCCTTTACGGATTCCGCAATGTTCGAAAAGAAGGTGTAATTTCTCGATTTTACGGGCTACATCTTTGTAAGAACTGGTAGCTCCCTTAAAGTCGGTCAAGGCAGGCAGATCCCAATGATCTTTAATGCTCTGTTCAATATATTTTATAAAATTTTCTTCCATAATCATGGGTTTATTTGAGCAAAGATAGAAGTTTAGGTATTAAACCGGAAACGTTGGAAGAAAAAAATGAGTCCGTATTTTTCTATTTTATTGATACAGATAACGTTTTATACTTCGTTTTGGCGTTTTCTCGAATTCGGTTTCCTGGATTTTTAAACGGGCAACCTGGCTGTACATCGGCAGCATATGGTTGAGGAGTTTACGGTTTTCGTCCATTTTAGTTTTAAGCTGCTCAGGGCTGATCTTTTCTTTTTTCACTACTTCATAATCCGGATAGACGAGGGCGATTAATTTACCGTCCTTTTCAATGACCAGCGATTCGGAAACATAGGGTAGGGCATTCAGCCGGTCCTCGATTTCTTCGGGATAAATATTTTGTCCGCTGGGACCCAGGATCATGTTCTTACTTCTGCCTTTGATAAAGAGATAACCCTCACTGTCGATAATTCCCAGGTCGCCGGTATGCAACCAGCCGTCTTCGTCGATAGCGGACGAAGTGGCTTCGTGGTTTTTATAATAGCCGTCCATGACATTCGCTCCCCGCACTAATATTTCTCCGACGATATTTTCGGGGTCGGAGGAGTTGATGGCAATTTCCATCCGGTCGACAGCTTTACCGCACGAACCGGCTTTGAAGGTGTGCCAGTCGTCATAAGAAATGGCCGGACCGCATTCGGTCATACCGTAACCGACGGTGTAAGGAAATTGTACGGAAGAAAGGAATTTCTCTACTTCGAAATTTAATGCTGCGCCTCCGATAGCGATCAGTTTGAAACGTCCCCCGAAAGCATTGACGATTTTATCCCGGATCGACAGCCTTAATCTGCGGTTCAGATAGGGGATTTTCAGGAATAGCTTGATATGAAATTTTTCCAGTTGTGGCAGTACCCGGTGTTTGATGATTTTCTCGATAATCAAGGGTACGGCAACGATCAGGTTGGGACGGACAGCCGAAAATATTTCATTAATGATTTTCGGGGCCGGAGTTTTGGAGATAAAATAAACGTGTGTACCACTGGCAAAGGGATAGATCAGTTCGAAGGCCAGACCGTACATATGAGCCATGGTCAGTATGGAGACCAGCCGTTCGCCCGGATTGTAGCCCATTTTGTCCAGGGCATACTTCAGGTTCGACCACATACTGCGGTAAGACAACATCACTCCTTTCGAAGCGCTGGTTGTACCGGAAGTATAATTGATCATGGCCAGCTGGTCAGGTTGATCCGGCTCGTAATGGATATCTTCCGGACGCAGGGCGGCGGGGTATTTTTGCCTGAATAACTCTTCCCAATGTCCGTGAGCTTTTGCCAGTGCCGGATTGGTATTATAGAAAAGAGAATAGTCCTCCATCTTGATGACGGTTTCCGGTTTCGGCATTTCTTCTTTTTGCAGTTCTTCCCAGATGGGAGTACCGGCAAATAGAATCCGGGCTTCCGAATGGTTGACGATATGGCGGATATTGTCGGCTTTGAATTCGTGTAAAATAGGTACTGCTACTGCTCCATACGAAAGGATTGCCAGAAAAGCGATTCCCCAGTTGGTCTGATTCCGGCTGCAAAGAGCGATTTTATCTCCCCGGCGGATTCCGCTTTCTTCGAATAACAGGTGCAAACGGGCAATATGGTGGGCTACATCTCCGAAGGTATGGGTTTGGCCCTGGTAGTCGGTTAAGGCCGGTTCTTCCCAATGGATTCGGATACTATGTTCTATATAGTATAAAAAATTCTCTTCCATCTTGTTATAGATTGATGAGAAAACGCATCTCAGGTCCGGGTGGAATGTGCTTCAGCACGGTCGTGTTTAATTTCGTCCATAATTCCACCGTTGAGGGGGCTCGAGGTGCGTTCTCTGTGTATGTATACTGAATAGGGAAAAGAAGGTTACAAAAAAGAGGTAAAAGGTAGAAAGTAAAAAGTATAAAGTTAAATATTGTGAGAAGTCGAAACTAAAAAACGACGGTGGGCGTAGTTATTGACGAGTGAATGCAAAAAGCTCATTATTATTACGTTACAATAATTTAACTTTATTATTATGAAAACAGAAAATCCAAACACTCCAATTTTCGGAACACCTGAAGAAGCCCGTGTAGCTCCTAAGTTTGAAATGCCTAAAACCTCTATGCCGGGAGAGGTGGCTTATCAGTTGGTACACGATGAAGCGATGATGGATGGAAATGCCCGATTGAATCTGGCCACTTTCGTTACCACTTGGATGGACGACTATGCCCGCCGGGTGATGACCGAAAATATGGACAAAAACATGATCGATAAAACCGAGTATCCGCAAACTGCCGAGATAGAAAGACGTTGTGTGAACATTATCGCTAAATTGTGGCATTCACCCGAACCTCCCTATTGCACCGGTACCAGTACCGTCGGTTCATCCGAAGCTTGTATGCTGGGAGGTATTGCTGCCCTGAAACGCTGGCAAAAACGTCGTCGTGCCAAAGGTTTGCCTACCAATAAACCTAATTTTATCATTTCCACCTGTATGCAGGTCGTTTGGGAAAAATTTGCCATCTATTGGGACGTTGAAATGAGAATGGTTCCCGTGACGATGGAAAAAATTACCATGGATCCGCAGGATGTGGTCGGTATGTGTGATGAAAATACCATTTGTGTCGTTCCGATTCAGGGGGTTACGATCACCGGATTGAATGATAATGTAAAAGAGATCAACGATGCCCTGGATAAACTGAACGCAGAAAAAGGATGGGAAATATGTATTCATGTGGATGCTGCTACCGGTGGTTTTATCCATCCGTTTATCGATCCGGATACCGTTTGGGATTTCCGTTTGAAATGGGTGTTATCTATCAGTGTTTCCGGCCATAAGTTCGGATTGGTATATCCGGGTGTCGGTTGGGTGGTTTGGAAAGATAAACAATATCTGCCCGAAGAGATGAACTTTGCCGTGAACTATCTGGGAGCCAACATTCCGAGTATTTCTATTAACTTCTCCCGTCCGGGCAATCAGGTATTGGCACAATACTACCAGTTCCTGCGTTTAGGTATGGAAGGTTACCGGCAGATCCAGCAGAATTGTATCGATGTATGTCTCTATCTGAAACAACAGTTAAAAGAGATGGGGATCTTTGAATTTTTCAGTGACGATATGCCTAATCCGTTGTTTATCTGGAAACTGAAAAATGATTCTTCCCGGAAATGGACGTTATATGACCTTTCGGATGCTTTGCATGCCCAGGGATGGCAGGTACCGGCTTATACCATGCCGAAGAATATGGAAGATGTCGTGATCATGCGTGTCGTTGTACGGCAGGGAACCGGTAAAGACCTGGCCGATCTATTGGTGAAAGATATTAAAACCAATATTGCCCAGTTGAATCAATTGCAGGAACCGACTAATAGCGCTATTTTGTGGAATAAGAGAGAACCACAAAAGCCCAGAGGATTTAATCACTCCAGATAATCTCTTTTAGAGAAAAGAAGGAGCTGGTCCCCAATGGGACCGGTGTTCCTTTCAAGAATGGATAGGCGTAAAAGGAATCGACAAAATTAGAATGATCGGTACGAATGGATCAGAGCCGCAGATTCGCCGGTCAAAATTCTGAAAGAATTCGCTAACCCAATTTGTAAACCGCTAATCTATCTGAAAAACTTTGCAGACAGATTAGCGGTTTTTATTTATTCTGTCACACAAGAAAGATTCAGATATTCAAACCAGTTGATATTGGTTTTACTTAGAAGGTAAATTGGGGATAAGCCTAATAAAAAGTACCATAAAAAGCTCCGTTTGCTTTCCATCTGGATGCGGGAATGAATAAGGATATGATGAAATTCAATTATCAGGCCGAAAGAATTCATATCGATACCGTTTATCCGAAATGCAAGAGTCGGGCTGCTTACCGAGGAAAAGAGGATAAAGATTGGTATTTGTATCCGGCAAAGTTTGCAGGTAATTAATTTGGGGGATTACGACTTTAGATAAATCGATTGTTTGCATCTTTCGTGTAATTCCGGGAAAAACTCCCGGAATATTTTTTGTAATCGTTCTCCGTGCTCCTGCATAAATAGCGGCGTTTGGGCAGGATCGATCTGCAATCCCCGGTAGCGGGTCATGATTTCCAGGGATTGCTGGATTCCCGTTAGGGAGGCATAACGGCACAATCGGTCAGTCAGGATGAAATGCCATATGAACCCCTGAAAACGTTCCGGCAGGTGGCGGTAGTTCCAGGCTATGGCGGTATAAAACCTCCGGCTGAACCGTTTGAGGGGAAGACCGGCATAGTCCTGAAACCGGCTGGCCAGGAAATAATCGAACAAGATGTCGTTCACTACAGCCGAATAACGCCCGAAAGTTTCCCGGCCTATCCCTACGGCTTCCCGGACCAACGGATGCCGGTCCGAGAAAGCATCGATTTCGCGGTGTAACAAAATTCCTTGCTGGAATTTCCGGGGATATTGTTTATACCCGTCCCCTTTGACCCCATCCCCGATAAAATTACCGATCTGAATACAACGGTCATTACCCGAAAGGAAAATGTGGGCGAGATAGTTCATAATTCGTTCAGCTTATTTGTAAAGGACAAATTTGCACATTATAAACGATACTACCAAAGCCCCTTTGCGGGTTAAAAGCTGAAAAGATCGTTCAAGGCCTCACTCATAGAAGGATGCGTATAGATCTGATCCCGGAGCGACGAATAGTCTAGTCCGGCTTTCATGACCAGGGCCACATTGTTGATCACTTCGCCCGAATCGATACAAAACAGGGTACATCCCAGAATTTTTCCGTTTTTGGCATTTACGACAGATTTCAATACCCCGTTGGTATTACCTGATACCCGCGCTCGGGGGATGGCCTCGACCGGAATGGTTTTGGTCATCACTTCGTATCCTTTGGCGATGGCTTCTTGTTCTGTCAAACCGATGCGGGATAGAGGTGGATCGATAAATACCGTATATACGACAGGTTCCCGGTCGACAATGGTCCGGCTGCCTTTACCGAACAGTTGATCCCGGATAATCCTGTAATCGTCCTGGGAAATATAGGTGAATTGTTTCCCTCCGCTGACATCTCCCAACGCCCAGATATCCGATGCGGTTGTTTGCAGATATTCGTTTACGATGATCGCTCCATGTTCGTTTAAATGTATTCCGGCCACTCCCGGATCGAGGCTTTCGGTGTTGGGCTGACGGCCTGTCGCTACCAGAACAGCGTTGGCAAAGAGGCTGTGTTCGGTTTTATCGGTCGTATCCCGATAGGTCACTACGGTCTCTTCGTCGGTATCCTGGATCGATTGCATTTCTATACTGAAATGAAATTCTATTCCTTGGTTTTCCATTACTTTCCGTACAGCTTCGGCAATGGTTCTGTCTTCGCGGGATAAAAATTCCGTTGTGTTTTCCAATACGATTACCTTACTTCCGAAAGCCGCAAACATAGAAGCGAATTCCAACCCGATGTATCCTCCTCCGATGATGACCAGGGTTTCCGGTAGCAGGTCCAGTTCCAGGAGTGAGGTACTGGTATATACCCGTCGGCTTTCCCGGATACCTGATATCGGCGGGATCACCGGAAGAGCTCCGGTATCGATAAAGATCCGTTTCCCCTCGATCTCCAGACGGTCTGTTTCGGTGGTTACCTCTATTTTACGGGATGAGCGGAATGAGGCGACTCCTGTATATACCGTTATATTCGGATGGTCGTTGAGCCGGTCGAAATTTAATTTTCGTAAAGCGGTGGTAATTTCGTTTTTCTTTATGATAGCTTTCCGATAAGCTGCTGCCTTTTCTTCAAAAGAAGCCAGATTCAGTTCCTTTATCATTTGGGCCTGATGGATCAATGCTTTGGTCGGAATACAGGCGATATTGATGCAGGAGCCTCCGTACATCGCAGCCGAACGTTCGATTATGGCTACTTGCTGTCCCCGGTTAGCTAAATCAGCAGCCAGTAGTTTACCCCCTTTTCCAAATCCGATAATGATTGCGTCAAAATGTTCCATAAAATGGGTGATTGATTAAAATTTACAGAAATCTCCACTACTTACGAAAATCAAAGGTGAATTGTTTGATTACTCCTTAGAACATCCCTTCCGCGATTATCGTATACAGCAGACAAACGATCACATAAAAATGAAAAATATGAAAACCAGATTGATTCTTTTTATTTTGTTATTCATCAGTGGCTTTGCAATAGCCGGTTGTAAACAACAAAACCAGTATCGTCCCGATGCGAAAATCGTTGCGGCATTTAATAACAAGTATCCTCAGTCCGATAAAGTAGAGTGGGAACAAAAGCAGGGGTATTATGTCGCAGAATTCCGGGAAGACGGTATCGAACACGAGGCTTGGTTCGACGGAACCGGTAAATGGGTGATGACGGAAAGTAATCTGAGGTATAGTTCCCTGCCACAGGCCATCCGCGAACAATTCGAGAAAAGTGTTTACAGTACCTGGAAAAAAGACGATATCGACAAGATCGAACGGGCTGGAATGGAAGCAGTGTATATCATCGAACTCGAAAAAGAAGGATTGGATACCGACCTGTATTATGTCGGTAACGGCAATCTGATCAAAACCGTGAATGAAGTGTCTAAAGAGAAACGGAGTTCTTATATGCCTGTCGCTTCGGATATCCAGATTTGGATCAAACAAAAATATCCGGATGCTACCATCATTGAAATGGATAATGAAAAAGGTAAATTGGAAGTGGACATCCTGGATGGAGGAAAAGCTAAAGAATTGATTTTTCAGGGAAACGATTGGTTGTCGACTTCCTGGGAAGTGAGCAAGGCCGAAGTTCCTTCGGTAGTAATGGAAACTTTCCGGCATTCGAATTTTGGAAAATACCGCATCGACGATATTCATTTTTATGAGACGCCGAACAATTCGTATTACTATTTCGATCTGGAACAAGGAAATTCTGAAGTACATCTGTCTATCGATCCTACCGGAAATATCCTACAGTGATCCGATTTATCGGGACGATGAAGGTTAATTTATAAAGTCTGTAAAGTTTATGAAGTTCGAAGAATCCGATGACTATATAAACTTTACAGACTTTATAACTCTGAATTTAATTGGAATAAGGGTCCCGCTTTACGCATGTGTGTGTGTATGTGTGTATGTATGTAAGAAATGCATAAGTAGAATTTATCGTGTGAAATATCATAAAGAGTGTATGAATCGATTTCACCTGATTAGAAGATAATTCCGCGGGACCCTGTCTTTTTATGCAGCCTGTTTCTCTTATATCTGGTCAATTCCCGGCGACGTCACCGGAAGAATCTTTTACGTCCAAAACATTCAAAGATCTTGAATACTAATGATGTAGAAAAATGGAAAAAGTTACTTTTTGAGGAAATTTATTTATCGAAAAGTCCGTTACCGGCTAATTTAATCGACGTTTATTTTCTTCTCAAAATAAACAAATATTTCCTTTTTTAACATTATTAAGTAACTCTTATTCAGTCAATAAAGTATTTTGGTTTTGTGACCTATCCCTTTTTACATCTAACTATTTAAACGTCCATTTTTTATTGCAAGGAACTGTTTGAAACAGTACTTGATAGCGATGACAAAAATAGTTTATTTTTTATTATTCGCCAAATAAATTTGTTGATTTCAATTATTTTCTCTTGAAAGGCTTTTTGAAAGCCGGCCGCTCTATTTTTGTTTCTATTTAATTTATCTGAGTTTGTTAATGATATTTTTTGTATTTATTATTGTCGACAACACTAGGTTGATTGGACGGTTGGGAACAAATTTTCCTGTACCGGTGGAGGTATTTCCTGTTGCTCTGGGTCGAGCAGGAAATAAGAAAATTAGGGGCTACGGAAATTATGCTCCGGCTGGCAAAAGGGAAAGACGGACCGGTGGTGACAGAAAACATAATCTGGTTCTGGATGTTCGTTTCCGGGACATCGGTCCCGCATCGGAAAAAGATCACCGGTGTCGTGGAGAGTGGGGGGATATCGGCCCGAAGTGGTAGTTACTGGGTGAGAGTAGGTGGAAATAAACTTTTCTGGGATGATTACGTACAATAAATTCGATGAGATCGTTCATTTGTAAACTTGTATATTGGATTATGTTGAAGTTGTACGTATTTATTTTATGGGCTTTATTGCCGTTACTGACTATGGGAAAGGGAATTCTGATTCAAAATGTCGTGATTTTCGACGGGAAAAGTGAAAAGACCGTCACGGGAAATGTATGGATCGAGGACAATGCGATCCGGAAAGTATCGGCCGAACCGATTGTTGCCGGAGCAGAAGTAGAAGTGATCGATGGGCGGGGAAAATTTCTGATGCCCGGATTGATCGATGCACATTGGCATGCTTATCTGGCTGCTAATACGATGGTCGATTTGTTGACCGCTCATGCTTCTTATACACAGCTGAGAGCCGGAGAGGAAGCCGGGAAGACTCTTTTGCGGGGTTTTACGACGATCCGGGATGCGGGGGGACCGGTATTCGGACTGAAAAGGGCGATCGATGAGGGAACACTGCCGGGACCGCGTATTTATCCTAGTGGGGCGATTATTTCCGAAACAGGCGGACATGCCGATTTTCGTATGGTATACGATATCCCTGAGCCTTTCGATTGTTGCGGCCTGACTCATACCGAGAAAATCGGGGCTGCTATCATCGCCGACGGGGTGGATGCCGTGATCGTCGCTTCGCGGAATAACCTGCGTCTGGGTGCGAGTCAGATCAAGCTGATGGCAGGCGGAGGGGTCTCTTCGTTGTATGACCAGCTGGAAGATGTGCAGTATTTCGAAGATGAACTGCATGCGGCGGTAATGGCCGCCGAGGATGCGGGTACTTATGTGATGGTGCATGTCTATGTGCCGGAGGCGATCCGCCGGGCTATCCGGGCTGGGGTGAAAAGTATCGAACACGGTCAACTGATCGATGAACCGACGATGAAACTGATTGCAGAGAAAGGCGTGTGGTTGTCGATGCAACCCTTTATCGGAGAAGGAAATAATCATTATACCAATCCTGTACAGCAGGCGAAACACGAACTGGTGGTACAAGGCACCGACCGGGCCTATCAGCTGGCGAAGAAATACGGGGTGAAGCTGGCATGGGGTACCGACTTGCTTTTCAGTCCGGCCAATGCACGGAATCAAAACCTGAATATCGAAAAGATGACCCGCTGGTTTTCCAACTTTGAAATCCTGAAGATGATCACTCACGATAATGCCGAACTGTTGGCTCTGTCCGGCCGCCGTAATCCTTATCCCGGTAAACTGGGGGTGATCGAAGAGGGGGCTCTGGCCGATCTGATTGTGGTGGATGGAAATGCACTCGAAGATATAAAAGTGCTGACCGATCCTGGCAAGAATATGCTGTTGATCATGAAAGACGGCAAAATATATAAAAACGATTTATAATATCCGCTACCCCAGAGCCTTTTAGACCGGGATTTTTCCCCGGTTATCGATTAAACACTGCTTTGTATATTTGGAAAAAACAGAGCAGTGGTTAATCGATAACCGGGAGATTTATGTGTGTAGACGATACAGATAATCGGGGTATCCGGGTAGTTTTGTCTTCTAGATTTCAGGATATGAAGGCAGAAAGAAATTATCTTGTAGAGAAGATATAATTGGGGGGCATAAAATTGGATTTATGTTAGGGGATAACGCAAGAACAGACTGGCAACGGTAAGGGAACCGAAATTTACTTGTACGGGATTGAATATTCCCGCCCTTTGGGGCGAACGGTATGTATTTCCACTCCGGAAAAGAGGGGGCGTGCGATATGTTTTCTATGTGCAGAGTCTGGAAGTATAAGTCTACAACTCTATCATGTTTTGGGGATGATCCTTTGTGGTCTTCAGACATTCAATCTAACCTTGCAGTTAATGAAAAAACGTATGGAGTTATCAGTACCAGATTCTGATTTACGACAGCATGAAGATCGTAGTGAAAGAGTCCGGTATTCCGGTTATACATGTCTGTCACAAATGAGGATTCGAATACATTTTCTGATAATTTTTGTTCGATATAGTTGTTTGTTACTGCAATTATTTATTATATTTAAGGCATAAATATAAATTATTATTATGCGTTTGAAATTGGTACTTAAAATTGTGGAAGGAACCGTTTTACCTTGTAATTATATGTATGAATTGTCAAGTTGTTTGTACAAGGTATTGAATGAAGGTAATCCGGTTTTTACTGCCTGGCTACATGATAAAGGATATTGTAAGGAAAAGAAAGTATTTAAATTATTTACCTTTTCGAATTTCTATTTTCCGTGTTTCAGAATCGAGGGGGATCGGATTTTTGTTTTGGCGGATACGGCCCAGTTGATTGTGTCGTTCTATCCGATAGAAGCAATTGATGCTTTTGTAATGGGTCTGTTTAAGAACAGGCAATTGGAGGTTGGTGACCGGAAATCGAGGGTCCGCTTTGAAGTCTTTAACTTAGAGCGGCAGGCTGAGCCGGAATTCACTTCCCGGATGTTTTTTAAAACTCTATCGCCTATGTTTATTGAAGAGCAATTACCGGAAACCCGGAAAGCGATACATCTTTCACCGGGGAATCCGAAGTTTGCAGAATTGTTGCATTTGAATCTGCTGGATAAATACAGGGTGTTTTATGGACAGGAACCCGATCCGTCCTGGCCTCTGACCCGCTTGCATTTGTTGTCTGAGCCCAAGCCTAAAACAATTGTGCTGAAGGTAGGTACTCCGGAGGAAACCAGAATGAAAGGATATACTTTCCGCTTTGAGCTGGAAGGACAGCCGGAATTATTGCGTCTGGGTTACGAAGGTGGTTTCGGACGATTGAACAGCCAGGGATTCGGTTGTGTGGAAGTGTTGAAACAGTGATAATAAGTTTAGTGTGTGTGGTGTTTGAGTTTTTATTCTGTTGTAAACGGGAAAACAAAACTTTTAACTCCTTGTTTGGGTATCCAGGTTGTTTTGGGTGAATTTGTAATAGTAGTGGGATAGAATTGAAATAACCCGCCGATGTCCATCGGGATACCGTAGGTACTTATTTTAATTGACCTAAGTAGATTTTTACAGAATGAAAATAAAACAATAATATGCTTCAGGAAATTAATAACTTTATGAATAGTTTGCCTGCTGAGTTAAAGCAGGCGGGGCTGAAGCCTAAAGAAGGACTGCATGTTTTGCTGAAAATCCAGGAAAAGGAGGGAACTCATTTTATGGACGAACAGTCTGTCTGCCGGGTTTGTCTGACCCGGAAAGCGACAGAATTCGATTATCCTTTTTTACAGCATTGTGCTGAGCTGGCTCAGGTGGGATGGTGTGTGAATACCAATAAATGTTTCGATCTTCCGGCTAAGGGGCTGCATTCCTGTTCTCCTTATTGCATTGCCTTGAAACGGGAATCTCTGGAAGGAGGAGGAAAATATGCGAAAGATAAGACTAAAATCTACGACCGTATCGATACTTATTTTGCTAATGCTTTATCCTACGTCGAAGAGGATAGCGAGAAAGAAAGAATAAGGGTTTTTCAGCATTTTATCAACTCCAAAGAGAAACTGAATGCTTTATTTGCCTGTTTTCAGTCAGAGGTTGATGAAGTCAAGGATAAGGAGTACATTATTCTTTATTTGGAGGAGGAGATGGAAAAATATCGCCGGGTTCATGAAAAATATTTGTCGGACAAATTATTCAATACCAATGAATACAATATTTCGGTAGAAAATCAACTCTATGGGACCAGCGATTTCCTGAATGGATTTCCAACTAAAAAGCCTTTTTTATCCCATCAGTCGGCTGTTTTCGATATTGCCGGGCGGATTACCGGAGAGATGGCTGGAAATCTCCATGATTTTCAGGAAATCATGCGCCGGAATGTTTTACCCCGTCCTTTGCCGTTGTTTGTTTACCGGGAAGAGTTGCAGACCGAAATGCTTGCGGTTTTCTCCCGGTATTTGGCGGATGGCAAGAGGATCGGTTATCAGGAGATCATACGGGAGCTTTATAAAAATCATCAGGACGATATCGGTGATTATTATTTATTGTATTACTATGGCGATACGGTTTGTGATTTCGATTTTGTTTCCCGTTTCCGCTATCGTTTGCAGAGTGGGGATAAAGAAGGTTGGATGGTAAAAGATCATTTTCAGATCGGTTTTACGGAGAAAATAAGCCATGTATTTGAGTTGGAGGAAAAAGTGTTACGCGAAATATTTAATAACTCGTTGATTACACGAACGAAAGCCGGAGATACACAACGTAAATATTTCGATGAATTAGAACCGAAATACTGTAAATCGGAAAATAACTATTTATTGGTATTGAAGTATCGGCAAGCTTTTTATGATTATATCTATAAATCCAGATTACAGGCTGTTACCCGTCCTATGTTCGATCATATTTTATTGACCGGTATTTTGGAGGATATCCGTTTGGATGAATTAAAAGGAAACCAGCATACCCAACGCTGGGGGATTTTGTCTAAAATGAACATTTGGTTCAGTTTGGCTGAACGTTTTGATTTACAATTTAAAAATACAGATACTATGGCAAGTAAATTGGAAGAACAGAGAGTGTTTATGGTTGCCTTATCGCAAGGTGAGGCTATATTGGAAAACGACGAACAATATGCTTTTGCAGCCGGACAGGTGATTTACTATTTATTACATAAGAGTAAGACGGCAGACAAAAGTTATAAACGGCTGGAGCCTTTTTTGCAGCAGGTGCACGCCTCTGAATTGAATAAAGCGATTGCCCGGCTTTTCGATACCTATAAGCATGAGAATTTTTCAGGCAATTTCCGTCATCCGTTTGCATCGGTTATGGCCTATCAGACCCAAGCGAATATGCGGGACTACCTGCCCATGATGCTGGCCGGGATTTTTTCGGATAATCTGCTTTTTAGCGTTAATAAATCAGAAGAAACAAATGAAGAAAACTAACTTAAAATAAAACATTATGAGTAATACATTTAAAAACAGAGTGTTTGGTTGTGTGGTAATCAAATCTGTCAATTCCAATTATAATGCGGACTTTTCACATCAGCCCCGTACTTTGCCCGATGGGTCGGTATATGCAACAGATAAAGCATTGAAATATACCGTTCGGAATTATATAGATAAAAATTATCCGGAAGACAAGGTATTTTATTTTAAAAGCCTGAATGGAGATATGCAGCCCCGGGATTTAGACCAGAATTATGCCCGTTTCTTCGGCGATTATCCGAAAGCGGATAAGAAAGAGGCGGTCAAGGCGCGTAAAGTGATTCTGGGAAATTTGTTGAGCTGTCTGGATGTACGGTTATTTGGCGGAACTTTTGCCAGTAAAACGGCCAATTTGTCTATTCATGGTGTTGTACAACCGACGCATGGGGTGAACCGATATGTGGAAGGGATTATCTATTCAGAGCAGATTGCTTCGCCTTTCCGGAACTCCAATGATAATAGTACGGATTCGATGCAAACGACTTTAGGAACCCAATTTAAATTACAGGAAGGCCATTACGTACATCATTTTTCAGTCAATCCCGGTAATTTAGACGAACTGACTGAATTTGTCGATAATGGAAGATTAACGGGGGAGGATATTGCCAAATTGAAAGAAGCTTTACGTTGCGGAGTGACATATTATGATTCCTCTTCCAAGGCAGGAACGGAGAATGAGGCCTTGTTGTGGGTGGAATTGAAAGAAGAGTCGAAGCTGGTATTACCCTCTTTCGTGGATTTGATAGAGGTAAATGCAGAACGGGAAATTGATTTTGCGAAAGTGAGTACCTTATTGTCCAAAGAAAAAATCAAAAATGAGATCTCAAAAATTGAATTGTTTTACAATAAGGGAATTACAAAAGTGATTCATCTGCCGGAAGGAACGGTCGAACTTGAATTGAACGGGTTATGAATAATCAACGACTGATTTCATTTGATATACAGGCTGATTTCGGTTTCTTCAAAAAGCCCGATTACAATGATGGGGTGTTGCTGACCTATAATATGTTACATAAGCCCGCCCTGTTAGGCATATTGGGGGCTATTATCGGTTTGCGGGGTTATCGGAAAAAAGGAGAATGGCCGGAATATTACCAGCGGTTGGCTGCCCTCCCGGTGGGAATAGAACCTTTGGAGGGGAGACATGAGAAAGGGAATTTTCAGAAAACGATAGTCAAGTATACGAATACGGTCGGATATGCTAATCAGGATGGTAACCTGCTGGTTGAAGAGAGTATGCTGATTCGTCCGGCCTATCGCTGCTATCTTTTGTTGTCGGAAGAGCATCCGGATCACCGGAAGTTGTACGAGTATATCCGGGAAGGATGGGCCGAGTATATTCCCTATTTGGGTAAAAATGAATATCCGGCCTGGTTCGGAGATTCGTTCCGGGAATATGCTTTTAAAACTTTTGTACCGGAAACTGATTTTCGGGTTTCATCCTTGTTTATCAAAGAAGGAGTATTGAAAGGACAGCAGGTAAAGGCCAGTTTTTCGTTTTCGCTGAAAGGCATAGTGAATCGAGGTAGTTTTGTGTATTTCGAACGTTTGCCTGTTGGTTTTCATCCGGTTCTGATGCAATATGAATTGGCCGACTTCGCTTTTACGGATTGGACCTTACAGGCTGCCACGCAGATGGTAAATTTGTATCAGCTGGAAGAGGAAGGAAAGATTGTTCAATTGTTTTGAATATGAAAGACTGTAAAGAAATAATTCAGGGCCAGATGGAGTTATTGTTCGGCAGGTTGAAAAATGATTCTTATCTGGCACATATTTGTCCCGGAAAATCTGCCGAATCTTTGCAGGAACATACGGCCAAAGTGGTTGAAAGGGCTTGTTGGCTGATCGGCAAGCACGGTTTGGAGAAGGTCGTCGATCGTTTGATTCCGGGGATTGCCGGAAAATACTCGGAGAATGTGCAGGAAGAGTTGAAACGGATGTTTATGGCGGTGTTTGTTTTTCATGATACAGGTAAGGTAAACGATAATTTTCAATATTCCAGGATGTTGAATCGGTTGTTTAAACATCGGAAGACGGAAATATTGGTACCTGCCTATGGACATTCGTTTTTGAGCGCCTGGCTGTTTCTGGCTTTTGAATTGGACCGTGTGTGGCAAGATCCGTGCCTGACGGAGGAAGAAAAAAAGATGCTGTTTGTCTATGCTTTTTTCTTTGCCTATGTTATCCGGCAGCATCATAGCGGCGGTTTGGGATGTGCCGATGAGGAGGAGTTTTTTAATTCATTTGCCGGGGGATATGAAGAATTGCATACTTATCTGACGGTTTGGGGATATGAAGGGGATTTTACTTGTGTCGAAGCTGTATTCGAGCATATTGTTGCTATCCGAAAGGAAACGGATGCGCAACGGGAAGCTTCTTTTGCTTTGTATGCGCTGATTAAATTGAATTCTTCTGTTCTGGCGGCTGCCGATTATCTGGCGACTCATGCATATATGACTGGGAGACAGGTGAAAGAGGCCGGAATTTTTGAAGACCGTCACCGGGTAGAGGAAATGATCGGGCATCTGCGAAATTACAAGCATAACCGGGGGATATATGAACAATTGGATAAATTTGTTTTTGAGTATCCGCAGGAAAAATCCGGTGATCACTTGAATCGGCTGCGAACCGGAATGGCTGTGGAAGTCATCCGGACCGTTCGTGAACATTCTGATGATCGTTTGTTTTATATTGAGGCTCCGACGGGAGGGGGAAAGACAAATTTATCCATGCTGGCGGTGACTGAATTAATGGCCGTCCATCCTGAGATTCAGAAAGTATTTTATGTATTTCCCTATACGACTCTGATTACCCAGACAAATCAGACACTGAAAAATGCTTTGGGCTTGACTTCTACGGAACTGGCGGAGTTACATTCCAAAGCCGGATTTAATGAAAAAACGGAGGAAAGAGAGGATGGACTGTATGCGGATAAAAAGCAGGATTATATCGATCGTTTGTTTGCCCTTTTTCCTGTGTGCGTTATGTCGCATGTGAAGTTCTTCGATATGTTGAAAACAAACCGGAAGGAAGCGAATTATTTACTCCACCGCCTGGCGAATGCGGTGGTGGTTATCGATGAATTGCAGACCTATAATCCGCTTTTGTGGGATAAAATGTATTATTTGATTGAACATTATGCCCGCTTTTTTCAGGTTCGTTTTATTCTGATGTCCGCGACTTTACCTAAGATCGGTAAACTGAGAATTCCTTTGAAGGAAAGAACCGGATTTGTGGATTTGTTGCCTCAGGCAAAATCTTATATGCAGAATCCAAATTTTGCCGGGAGAGTGGAGTTCAGGTTTGAGTTGTTCCAGGAAGAGATCGATATGAACGATTTAGCGGATTTTGTTCTTGGGAAATCAGTGGAATATCGGGATAAACCGGGGAAGAACGGGACGGTTCATACCATAATAGAGTTTATCACTAAAAAATCTGCCGCGGAATTTTATGCTTTCATACAAGAAAAGGAGCCCTTTTTTGACGAGGTATTCCTTCTCTCCGGGACAATTCTGGAACCCCGGAGGCGGGAAATTATCAATGAGCTGAAAAATCCGCTCAGCCGGAAGAAAAATATATTGCTAATCACGACACAGGTTGTTGAAGCTGGGGTCGATATCGATATGGATTTAGGATTTAAAAATATATCCTTGATCGACAGTGATGAACAGTTGGCCGGGAGGGTAAACCGGAATGCCTGTAAAGTGGGCTGTGAAGTCTATTTGTTCCGACTGGATAATGCAAGTGTCTTGTATGGAAAAGATAAAAGATATCAGATGGTCCGGGAACAAATTTCTGTCGGTGAATATGAACGTATTCTTCGTGAAAAAGATTTCGGATGTTTGTATGAATTGGTTTTTGAGAAGATAAATTGGATGAACGAACAGACTTATGTGCAGAATTTCCGTTCGGGATTTTTGAGATTTGTCGAAGGGTTGGATTTTCAACAGGTAGATCGTAATTTTCAGGTAATCGAGCAGCAGAATGAAACTGTTTTTGTCCCTATACCGTTGCCGGTAGAAGTGGATTCGATGACAGAAGGTGTTAAAGAGCGTCTGTTTTCTGACCGGGAACTTCAATTTCTGGAAGATTTTGGGGTTGTGCCTTGTGAGGGACTGTTGGATGGAAAGGAAGTGTGGGAGGTGTACGAACGTCTCGTATATCGTGATCATCCTGCAAAATTTGATCTGGAAGAAAAGGTCGGTTTTAAAATCATGCAGCGGATATTGTCGTGTTTTACTTTTTCTTTGGTTGGTTATTCGAAAGAATTGCAGGAGTTGAAAGGGGGGACGGGGGAAGAAAAGTTGGGGTATTTTTATTTATCCCATTGGGAAGATGAGGGGGTGAACGGAAAATTGTACGACTATAAAATGGGATTGAATAACAGAGCATTGAAAGATATAACTTTTATATGATAAATGTGACAGGAACTTTGATTAATCTTTATCAGGTGTGTAAACGGGAAACGTGGTTACATGCCAATGGTATCCGGATGGAACATACCTCGGATGTAGTCACGGAAGGAAAGCTGGTACATGAGACTTCGTATCCGAACCGGGCAGCCAGATATGAAGAAGTGAGAATCGGTGGTTCTGTGATTGATTTTTATGATCCGAAAGAGAAGGTGATTCATGAAATCAAAAAATCTACATCGAAAGAGGAGGCGTATATCTGGCAGGTGAAATATTATTTGCTTTTGTTTGAACGGGAAGGAATAGCCGATGTGGTGGGGATGTTGGAATACCCTTTACTGAGGGAGACGATGCGGGTGGAGTTGGAAGAGGGGGACCGGGAAATATTGCGTCAGATGGAGGTGGAGATCCGACAGCTGATCGGGGAGGAGGCATGTCCGCCTGCTTTATCCAAAGGAAAATGCGGAGCCTGTTCATATTATGAATTTTGTTATTCCGGAGAAGGGGAATGAAACAGGGAATAAATGTTTTTTAATGGACTTAAAATTGTTTTATGAAAAGGACGTACTATTTATTTAATCCCGGGCGGTTGAGCCGGAAGGATAATACGCTGAAATTTACTCCGGTAGACGAAGAGGGACAGGAAGGGCAACCCCGTTACATTCCTATTGAAACCGTAGATAATCTCTTTGTATTCGGTAGTTTGGATACCAATAGTATGATGTACAATTTTCTGGGTAAGCATCAGGTGGCGGTTCATTTTTTCGATTATTATGAACATTATACCGGTTCGTTTATGCCTAAAGATTACCTGTTATCCGGCAAGATGCAGATTGCCCAGATGAAGCACCATATCCGGCAGGAAAAACGGATGGCAATTGCCCGAAGTTTTATCGATGGGGCAGCGTTTAACATGTTGAAGAATCTGAGATATTATACGAATCGGGGAAAAGATACCAGGCAACAGATTGAACGGATAGAAGCCTATATTCCATTGATTGCTACTGCAACCGATATTCCGATGTTGATGGGAATCGAGGGGAATATCCGTCAAACCTATTATGAGGCATTTGATACGATTATCGATGGTTTTTCCATGGGAAACCGGACAAAGATGCCACCTTCCAATGAGGTGAATGCGATGATTTCTTTTGCTAACAGTATGTGTTATTCGTTATGTCTGGATGCCATTTATCATACCCAATTGAATCCGACGATCAGCTTTCTGCATGAGCCGGGGGAAAGGCGTTATTCTCTGGCTCTGGATATGGCAGAAATCTTTAAACCCATATTGGCGGACCGATTGATTTTCTCCATGTTTAACCGTAAACAGTTAAGGGAATCGGATTTCGATCAACACTTAAATCGATGTCTGCTAAAGCAATCTTCTATGAAAAAAGTAGCCCAGGAATGGGAAGAGAGGACGAAAGAGACGATAAAACACCGGAAGTTGGGAAGAAGTGTCAGTTACAGGCATTTGATTAAATTAGAATGTTATAAACTGACCAAGCATTTATTGGGGATGGAAGAATATAAACCTTTGAAAATGTGGTGGTAATGTATGTCATTTTAGTATATGATGTCGATCAGAAGCGGACGGCTAAAATGTTGAAATTGTGCCGGCGTTACCTTTCATGGATACAAAACAGTGTATTTGAAGGGGAGATTTCAGAAGTACAGTTGAAGCAATTAACATCGGAAGCCCGGAATCTTATGGATGAAAAGGATAGTTTGATTTTCTTTAAAAGCCGGGACGAAAAATGGCTGGAAAAAGAGATTATAGGAGATGAAAAAGCCAGCGTTTCTAATTTTTTATAGCGTCGACCTTAAAAAAATGATTGGGGGTTGAGAGAGTAATTACAATAGAAATGGAATAATAGTTCTTTGACATGTTGAAAATGAATAATTTAAAAGTTGTTGTCGAAGGTCAGGGTAAATTTAAGAATTGAAGGTCGACTGCAAATGTTTGTAAAAAATGAGAATAAATGGATGATAAATCATTGATTTTGAAGTATATTTGTTGGCGTTTTTAACGGCTTTTAATTGAACTAAGGTAGAATTGAAACCCCGAGGGAGAAGTTAGAGGCCGTAAAGATTATTCTCTTTTAATTGAACTAAGGTAGAATTGAAACTAGTATGCTTCTTGAATGTTATTTATAACAAATAATACTTTTAATTGAACTAAGGTAGAATTGAAACTAGTATGTATGATCAGGTTTCCCATAGTCTGTTTTGCTTTTAATTGAACTAAGGTAGAATTGAAACTGCTGATTCTTTATTAGATAGAAATTTGTTTTAGTTCCTTTTAATTGAACTAAGGTAGAATTGAAACAGTGTTAAGGAACACCCGTGCCAACGGGATTGCGTCCTTTTAATTGAACTAAGGTAGAATTGAAACTTCTTTGCCCTCCTTTTTTGTGTCCTCGACGTCCTCCTTTTAATTGAACTAAGGTAGAATTGAAACTGTACGACGATTGGCAAATGCCCGTATATTTGAATGACTTTTAATTGAACTAAGGTAGAATTGAAACTCGTTTAGTTGCGGCGGCTTTTGTCCCCAATCCCGCTTTTAATTGAACTAAGGTAGAATTGAAACCCGCCTCCAAAGGTGCGGGCGGCTCCCGCCTCGGCGGCTTTTAATTGAACTAAGGTAGAATTGAAACTTCGCTTTGCCATTATTGCGCCCCTCCTTTCTCGGCCTTTTAATTGAACTAAGGTAGAATTGAAACTTGTTAAACAAATCCCAATTAACAGGGACACAATACCTTTTAATTGAACTAAGGTAGAATTGAAACACCATTGAAAGAAAGGACGTAATATTAAAAATCCGTCTTTTAATTGAACTAAGGTAGAATTGAAACAATGTAATTTATCGTCTGAAAAATAAAACGCCTTAACTTTTAATTGAACTAAGGTAGAATTGAAACCAGGTCGTCCAAATTGTCCCGGCGTACCTGTATTGCTTTTAATTGAACTAAGGTAGAATTGAAACTAACCCGCACCGCCGTTGTTGCTCTCAACCCACGCTTCTTTTAATTGAACTAAGGTAGAATTGAAACATATTTCGCCCGTCTTTGGGCTTTTCCGGCTCAAATCTTTTAATTGAACTAAGGTAGAATTGAAACACAATTCCCGTGTCTTACTATTTGATGGAACCGCCGGCTTTTAATTGAACTAAGGTAGAATTGAAACATAAATGTATTGTATTCCTCGGCGGCTATCTGTTTGCTTTTAATTGAACTAAGGTAGAATTGAAACTTGCAACCAATAACATCAAATCCGGCTAACTTATACTTTTAATTGAACTAAGGTAGAATTGAAACAAAAATACTATTCGCAAATGACATTGGCGGATATTAACTTTTAATTGAACTAAGGTAGAATTGAAACATTTGGCGGCAACCTCCATTATCTGACTATCTGAAACTTTTAATTGAACTAAGGTAGAATTGAAACCAATAACGAACCTTATTTTTTTCGTACTCAAATTTGCTTTTAATTGAACTAAGGTAGAATTGAAACTCCACAAAACTTATTTCACGTATGTGGTCAGTCAGTCTTTTAATTGAACTAAGGTAGAATTGAAACGAATATTACGCCGGATGAAGATGTAGACCCTAAGATCTTTTAATTGAACTAAGGTAGAATTGAAACATAGTTAAAAAATTATAAACATTATGGAATTAAGTGTCTTTTAATTGAACTAAGGTAGAATTGAAACAAACCTTGGGATACAATAACAGCCGCTCTCCCACAACTTTTAATTGAACTAAGGTAGAATTGAAACGGCAGTTTGTTAGCATAAGTTTTTGAGGCATAAAAACTTTTAATTGAACTAAGGTAGAATTGAAACGCATTTAGGATTACTTTTATTCTCATTCCCGGATTTCTTTTAATTGAACTAAGGTAGAATTGAAACATTCTAAATCCCAAGAACCTCTAAAATCTGTATCTGCTTTTAATTGAACTAAGGTAGAATTGAAACAAAGCACTCCACTGCGCATCTCTATTTTTGCCCGTCCTTTTAATTGAACTAAGGTAGAATTGAAACTCAAGTTTTTGACGGGCAGAAAATGAAGAGATATTGGCTTTTAATTGAACTAAGGTAGAATTGAAACCCGTTCAGTTCTGGAGTCTTGCGACAAGATGCTTCACTTTTAATTGAACTAAGGTAGAATTGAAACTGTAGTTGCTTTACTTTTTGGGTGTACAGGTCGACTTTTAATTGAACTAAGGTAGAATTGAAACCTGTACACGTCAAAGGGCCTGAAATCATCGTCCGAACTTTTAATTGAACTAAGGTAGAATTGAAACAGCGGTACTTTTGCCGCCACATCTTCATGTTCCAGTCTTTTAATTGAACTAAGGTAGAATTGAAACTCTGCCCCGTCATAACTATATGGATATTTAGGTATGTCTTTTAATTGAACTAAGGTAGAATTGAAACGTGAGGAAAAACTGATGGAGAAAATGCAGGAAAAATCTTTTAATTGAACTAAGGTAGAATTGAAACAATCTTCAAGTGCTGTTTCTGACCAAAGCCCGGCTACTTTTAATTGAACTAAGGTAGAATTGAAACTTTTTTATGCGTAACTTTAAAGTGTAAAAGAAAGAGCTTTTAATTGAACTAAGGTAGAATTGAAACTTGAGTTTAACAACAAGATAGAGGCGAATACATTAACTTTTAATTGAACTAAGGTAGAATTGAAACTTACCAGAATATCCAATGCCGATGTTTGCAAGAAACTTTTAATTGAACTAAGGTAGAATTGAAACTGATTAAATTCGACAAGGTTGGACACCTCGATAATTCCTTTTAATTGAACTAAGGTAGAATTGAAACATGACACAAACCCTGTTGCACATTTTGCGGCTTATGCTTTTAATTGAACTAAGGTAGAATTGAAACCCGTAAACTCCAAATACAACCCCTTTATAGAGCATCTTTTAATTGAACTAAGGTAGAATTGAAACTCTTCTTTTAATACCTGTATTTCTTTTACTTTAAGCTTTTAATTGAACTAAGGTAGAATTGAAACCCGAATGTCCTTGATACTTCACTTACCTCGATTAACTTTTAATTGAACTAAGGTAGAATTGAAACCCGGAGGAGCCGATCTTAGCGCCATTGCCGGAGGAGCTTTTAATTGAACTAAGGTAGAATTGAAACTCAGGGAATCGAAATCAGGTATCCCGGCTTTCGGTAGCTTTTAATTGAACTAAGGTAGAATTGAAACCGTATATGGCTACGTGGTTGGGTACGGTTTATTCCTACTTTTAATTGAACTAGGGTAGAATTGAAACTGGACTCAACCTGGCATGTTTTTATTAACCGTCCCGGATAAGGGTGAGATTCCGAAATGTCAGTTTGTCGCCGGGGTATTGATCTTCTCGGAACGATGAATATTGGATTGAATATATTGCAGGATATTCAAAGCTCTTTCTTCCGGACATTTATTCATTTGCCGGGGAAGAAACAGGGCGATATTGCGGGCGACAACAATGATGGTGGTATTGATTACCTGGGCGATAATCTTTTTACTGTAGAGATTCCGGTTTACGTACTTCCGGATGATCGTTTCTACCAGCGATTTATCCGTTTTATGGCGTAAAATACAGCCGGGTTGATGATTGGCATGTTATAAAAGTGAAGCACGAAAACAGCAAGTACGGCAATGCTACGATCGGTAATGGTTTGCCGGCGCTCCGGTGTATATTGTCATTTTGTATCGATAAAGTGGTTGGCTGGGTACGGAACCCGGATAAGAAGAACCATGCAGATATCGGTGCGGCGATAGCGGCCGAACATATTTGTTTGGCTGTAGCGGTACAGGGATTAGGGAGTTGATGGGGTTATAATTTCGATCCGGACGGGTGAAATCTCGATTGTAGTTACCGGATGGCAGGAGCCTGTCGTGATCATCTCCCTGGGGTATGTAAACGCTTCCCGGCATGTGTTTCTGTCAGGAAACCGGTGAATGAGATAGTGACTGTACTGTAAACCGGATAGTTTGGCTTATGAAAACAGAACTGGAAAAATGTCTGGCCGGTGAGTGGTATGATTGTCATGTTCCCGTTTTTCCTGAGCTGAAAAGAAAAACACATTGTTTATTGATGAAGTATAATTTCTTACCTTATGAAGGGAAAGAGGAAAAACAAGTTTTGTTGTGCGGGATGTTCGGAAGTATCGGTACAGGGGGGAGCGGTCGGGCATGCTTTTAGTTGAGGTTATGGTTGTAATATTCATATAGGTGATCGGGTGGTGGTAAACACT
>OCPV01000523.1_pt1 | contig 27948 bp, 24 predicted proteins | sample 1538511 | NCBI WGS metagenome assembly OCPV01 (sample SAMN04571704, study PRJEB22368) | human gut metagenome | biome: human gut; material: stool | host: Homo sapiens | place: Luxembourg | collected 2012-08-30 | reverse complement strand
GCTATATTCAATGGACTGCTTGCAATATATATCCTAAAACTTCTTTTCCGTTCGGGTCTAAAATTACCATTGAGGTGTTACATTGCATTGCGTTCGGCTTACAAAAAAACCTTGTTTTTCCCGCACCGCTTCCCCCGCAAACTAAAATGTTCAAATTGCGGCGGTGCTTTTTCCCGTCTAAGCCTATACGGACATTCTGGGTGAGCAGCTTATTTGCGGAAGGGTCTTTATCACGGTATTTCTTGTTCAAAGTCCCCGCATCGCCCCATTTAGCCGAGCCGTGTTCCTCACGCCTGCGGTAGTTCCTGCGTGTAGAGAAATAAATGCCGATACCCATAGCGTAGGCAAGCAAAAAAATAAGGACAGTCTTTACGCTGTCCTCACACACCGTTATTTGAAACGGATTGCCCATTGCTACGGGCAGACCTCGGATTATTTCAACTAAACCTCCACCCACATAGGGTGCTGTCATCAGGGCAAGCCATATAACAGGAACAATACCGCAGACAGAAAGGATTAAGCCCGTTTTTTTGTCATCGTTCCTCATTGCACCTGCACGGAACAACCTTGACCTTTCTGGTCGGTGCGTTGGCTACCTTGTCAATCAGCTCATCAACAGGCTCGGTGGGGCGTTCCTCCTGTATCTGCCGATTTCTCAGGTTGTTGAGCGCATTGATAACGATATTTTTATCGTACTTATCAAGTGCGATATGGTATCGTTCTTCTTTCATAAGCTGCACCTCCGATTAGCGTTCCTGCTCTTTATTCCTTGCAGGCTTGTTTTTCTCCATACTCTTATACATATCGTTCTGGATTTCACCCAGAACATCACGCATTGTACCAAGCTCTCCCTTAAACACCTGCGTATCCATTCCGTCATACTCTCTGGGCAGTCTGGAAAAGTCAAATCCTTTGGTATCCACACCGTAACGGGAGCTTACCATATAGGCAACGCAAAAGGATTTGAAATCGGAAGTATCACGGCTCTCATTGTACTTAAAGTCATAAACCGCCGCAGATACTTCCTTTGCCATACTGATAAACAGCACTTCCTCGGAGAGTCCCTTTTTGACAAAGATAGTCTGCTGAGAGCTGTCATAGTAGGCAGGCAGTTCCAACTCATCAACGGGAACGCAAGGTACGGGGCTTGCGTCAATCAAAGCCGATACAAGCTCACGCATAGATTTCTGCTCCTGCGGCTGCATTCTCTCTTTTGCCGATGTTTCGGAAATGTCATATACCACTTTGGCGTTATAGGAAATACCTTTTGTACCGTCATCACGGGTATATTCCTTGCTCGGCTCAAGGATAACAACTTTCTGTGCGTCCTTGTTCACATAGACACGGCTCTGCTTCCAAGTGTTGTAGTCTTTAAGCTGTGTCGCTTCGGGCATTTGTGCCGATACCAAAATAGCGTTTGCAACCGAGTAACGGTCAAAACGCCCCTGCACATCAAGATACTGACGGAAGCTGTCGCCGCTTATCATCATTTCGGCGCAGGTGTTGTCAATCAGCTCATAGGCTTCCCTGCGCTGCGCCTGTTTCTGGGCTGCCCATTCCGCTTTATCAAACGGTTTGCTGCCGCCGTTAAACACATCATAAATGCTCATTCTGTTTTACCTCGTTTCTTTAGATTTGGGTTTCTTTTTCTTTCTCTGGGGCTGCTTATGCTCGGTCTTGCCTGCGGGTTGCTTCTTCGCCCTGTCAGAAGCAGAGCTTTTGTCCAGGGCAGAAGAAGTATCCGCTTCCTGTTCCTTTCGGCTCTCCTTGATTTTCCGCAGTTCCTCTCTGACGGACGGTTTTTCGTCCTTAGTCATAGTAGCCCCCTCTGCGGACTTCTTTGGCTGCTCTGAGATAGGCTCGGACTGAGGGGATTTTTCGGTCTTTGCCAATGAGGGGTTTTGAGCATTTTCCTCCTTTTGGATAGGCTTACCCATAAGCTCGTCGAGCAGCTTGTCTTTCTCGGCTTTTTCCTGTACGCCGATGTCTGGCTCTGGCTGACCTGTTTTTTCATCTTTGGATTTCTCGGTTTCGGTCACAATAGAAGCGGTGGTTTCCGACGCCAATTTGAAGCGTTCCGCAATGCGGCTGATTTTCGATGCGTCCTCCGCACGGGCAATCACATCGACCTCCGCATTGGGGTCTTTATTTCCTCTGTCCGCAAGGACGCAGTAAAGTACGCCGTACTTTTTGGCTTCCTGCGTAAACTTTTTCAGGTCGCCGTTCTTTACGGTAAAGACTTTCAGCTCCTTGCCAGAACGGAGCATATTGGTAAGCCTTGCTTTGCCCTTTGTTTTCTTTTCCTCTTTCAGAATGGAATAGAGGAGAACGGCGATGTTCTTCGCACCTGCGCCTGTGATTTTGGCTGCGACCTCAAATCCTTCCAAGCTCATTCGGACGATTTGTTCTGCCGCTTCGCCGCTTGTATTCATTCGTCATCAGCTCCTTTCGTTGTTGTTCTTCATCTGCCCGTATGGTGGATAACTTTTCTTTGAGAGCAGCGTTACGGGCTTCGATACTCTCGCACAGCCTAACCTCCTTTCGTATAACGCTCAGGCGTTTGGATAAATCGGAAAGCTGTGACCGTATTGCTTCCTTTTCTTCGCCGCCTGTTTTGCGGGAGATAGAATAAAGTTCCTTGCGCTTTTGAAGCAGGTCGGTTTTTTCCGTTTCCAAAGAGCCTTTATATGACAAGAGCTGCTCTACCGTATCAATACGATTACGGCATAGCAGCCTTGTTTCCTGTGTGATAGCTTCCATTTTCATTAAGTCGTCTTTCAAAAGATAATGAAGCCTTGCGTAATTCTGTTTTTTATTTTTAGGCAGGATACCGAGCTTGTAGCAGTAGTGCAGATACAGCCCCCGCAATCCGCCGATTTTTTTAGCCCCCGTTAGAGAGCCTTTGACACGGAACACCTTGACTGTCCTTTGCGGCTCGGTAAATCTGGAGAACTTCACAGCGTAGGAGTTTTCTGTGATACGCTCCATAATCCTCTCGTTGGTATATTCTTCTCCGAGCTTATACAGCCGCTTCGGGCGTTTCCACCCCTTACCGATGACCGTCCAATATTTGCGGTTTGGGTCAAAGCTCACACGGTATCCCATTTCAGCCATAATGCGGTCAAAGTCTTTCAGCGTGAACGACTTGCTGATAGCTTCGTCCACCGCCTGCCGTGTAACATTATCCCTCGTGGGCATACCGTTTTTCTCAGCCTGATACAAAGCGTATGGCTTTTTCTTTCCGCTTGGGTGTTCAATGACGGACAGGGCATATTCACGGCAAAGCTCATCGGAACGCTGTCGTAAAAGCCGCAGGTTTGCTTTGTTGTCGTGGTAATGCTTGCCATCCGTAAAGGATACGGAGTTTACGACAAAGTGGTTATGCAGACAGTCGGTATTTAGGTGAGTGGCAACGATAACCTGAAATCTGTCGCCCCACATCTTTTGGGCAAGTTTTACACCGACCTCGTGCGCCTGCTCTGGCGTAACCTCACCGTGCTTAAAGCTCTGGAAACCGTGATAGCAGACAATCTCGCTTTCATCGTTCCATTGCGCTTTTGCAATCATCATTTCATCTCTGGCGGTGGTCGGGTCGCAGTTTACGCCTGTGACAAAATAACGCTGCTCGGTCTTATCCTTGTTGGTAGCATATTCCATTACATCGACCATAGCCTGCAAATCCGCTTCGGTGTATTTGGGGTTAGCTGTCTTTTCGGGATTTTCCGCATAATCTATGGGGTGGTCGAGCCTGCCACGCACATCCCATATTTCACAGACTGCCATTACGGTGCTTTTTTTGGAAGCAGATATTTTTTTCGGACAGCGATTTGAAACTCGTGCCACCGCCTTGCTTCCTCTTTGAGCATCGGAGCGTCCACAAAGTTCAGGGCGTTGGCTTTTGCCGCAAGCTGATTGATACGGTTGCCGATGGCGGACAGCTCACGCATTATTTTGTAAAACTCTGGGTCAGGCTTTTCGCAGAGCCGATAGCCTTTTACCATTCCTCTCAGGAACGCTTCTTTTGAGCAGCCTGATTTTTGAACGAGAGAGTAGAGCTGTTCGGCTTCCTCCTCAGTCAAGCGGAAAAGTATCTGCACATTTCGTTTTCGCATTTTTCACTTCCTCTCTCTCGGCAAGTCGGTTTATCTGCAAGCAGCACATAATCACGATGCCAGTCAGACCGCCGAGCATTACGCCGATGATGAAAAATATAAGCTCAATCATTCAAAAACTCCTTTCTGCCTGTGGGGTATTAGGGGTCAGCCCCTAACAAGCGAATTTGGATAACCAAATTCAGTGCTTGGTAAGACATTACTCGCCGCACTCTTCCTCGCACATACATTCTCCGCACACGGGACAGAAGTACGGGCAGTCCGAACAACGCTCGTCCTCGTTTGCTTCTTCTTCGGCGGTATCCTCAGCGCCGTCCTTGCAAGCCTCGTTGATTTTGGCTTCGCCGCAGACAAAATCCTCATCGGCAAAGCTGATAAGGTCGGTGTCGAACAGGATAATTTCGGTCTTTTCCTTTGCCTGTTCTGCGCTCTCCGCACAAACGGAGATGGTCTTTTCATAGTGGGCGGTCAGGGTTACATCATACTTTTTCAATGGTTTTTCCTCGCTTTCAACATTAAATTTTTTGGTTTGTCAGGGTATTCTTCGGGTCAAAATCTGCGGACAATCAACGGGCATCACTCCTTTCACGGCTTGAAATCGGTCTTGCAATTCCCAGATAGGACAATAAAAAATCGTTGAAGTCCTTACCGACAGGCGGCGGCTCATCAACGATTTTGTAGTCTTTCTGCAACAATTCTTTGAGGGCGGCGGTACACAGCCTTCCCGTTTTGTCGTTATCCAGATGCAGAAAAATAGTCTTGATATGGGGATTTGCTTTCAAAAATGTGGTCAGAGCTATGGGGATTTTGCTTTCCTTAATCTCTTTCTTGGGCTGATACACACCCGAAAGAGAGAGCAGGTTTTCCGATTTGTAGTCCTTGCCCTCGCATTTTAGATAGGTGGCGTAGGACAGCAAATCAATGGCGGCTTCAAATAAATGCACGGTATCAGTCGGTTTGTCTGCCAGAAGCCGAAACGAATACCGTTTGTCGCTGCCCGATGCGTCCCCCTTAAAAGAGCTGCTCATCGTGCCACGGTAGGCGGCGTACTTGGGCGTTCCGTTTTCGTTTTTGCCGATAAATACGACATTGTGGTACTTGGAGCTTTCAAAAACCGTGCCGTCTGCAATACAATCCTGTATGATTGCAAGGTCAATCCCACGCCCGAAAAGGTACTCGGTCACACGGTTGCAGTCCTTATTCTTCGGCGGTAAAAGCAGTTCTTTCGGCTCATCTTTGGGAGCAGGGACAGGCGGCGGCTTCCAGTCCGCCGTGATGCCCGTAAGCAGTTCTACGGCTTCCACAAAGCTGTATTCCTTAACCTTAATGAGATAATCAAGGGCAGAAACACCGCCGAAACCTCTCGACCACCAATACCATTTGCCATTGGAAATCTTCAAGCTGTCGTGTTCTTTGGTACAATACACATTACCTGCCACACGCTTCAGGTTGTTCGGCTCATACCGTTGCAGATAGGACAGCAAGTCCATTTGCCGTGCCTGCTCAATCACGGCAGGGTCAAGCTGCACATAGGGTCTATTACTTCTCATTCAAATAAATCACCTCCTGAAATAGAAAAAGCCGAGGGATTTTCGATTAAGAAAACCTCTCGGCTATGTAAGTTCTGTTATTTAATTTTGAATTTGCAAGCTAGCAATATACTGTAGATTGTTGAAGTAGTATTTTGGGATAAATTTAAAATGTATTTTTTTCTTCTAAAGACTTAGATAAATCAATTAAATTATCGTAATGATACATCTCTATTCCTTGTTCCTTTGCCTTTAATCTCCTAGTACGATAGGTTACATCATTATAATCATTTCGTAATCCTGCGATAACCATATAATGCATTCTCGTTGAATCATATTGTCTAAACTCTTGAGGTAATTTCTCGATGTCGTCAACACAAAACTTTCCAAACTCCTTTGATATTGACCTAAAATCAGCTTCAATTTGGCATTTCCAATCAGATATTTGATTTAAACCTGACCGTGTAGCCTGTCCTTCATATCCACTCTTAATAGTTGTACTTTTATTTGGTGCTTCTAACTCTACAAATACAAATTCATATCCTCCTGAGTTTTTTCCTACAATCAAATAATCTGCATAATATGTTCCATTACCAATAGAAAACTCTGGAAAGATATATGTTTCGTGATGTCCAAAATTTTTGTAAGCTAACAATGAACCAATGATGTATTGTGCTGGTTTATGATTGATAAAATTTAAAATATCCCTTTCTTTTGAATTTTGATTGTGTACAATATGGGCAAACTCTTCTGTAAGTTCATTCATTCTTCCAGACGATTTCCAATCAATTAACTCGATATGGTTATTTGGAAACAAGCTTTTGTAATGCCTAACAGCCTCTGGATACTTATAATAAAGGTTTTTTCTACCTATACACAATCCAACTTTTTCTTCCTCCAAAATCTGTTCATATTCCTTTATTTCAGATTCAGTTGGTTTTTTACAATAATCTCTTTTATATAATTTCATAAGTTTATATTCTCCTCGCATATTTATCTTTCATTACTTCATAATATATCAATTACCCAGAGAATTAAAATTTCCCAATATACCAAAATCCGATTTATGTTTTTAATTATACCACACACCTATGAATTTTTCTATCTCTGGACTATGTAAAAGCGGCATCAGCTTTACGCCAATGCCGCTTTTGTCGGTTATAATATTCCTGCTTTTTTGAGATACCCAACGCTGTCATAGCAGCCACGGAAGTAAATCGACTGCAATTCCATATCGGTAAGCCTGTTCTTTAGCTCCGTCACCTTAATAACCGCCGTACATTCTTCCTTTGTCAGCTCCGACGCTTGTTCCGTATCAAACACACCCAACACTTTGGAATACTGCTGATATAAGCTCTCAATCTCGTTCTGAATGGCTTTATACTCCTCATTTTCTTCGGAAAGATGAGCGATAATTGAGCTTAAATACTCATTAAAAATGTTGCTGTGGGTATCTACAAAGGTTTCAAATCTGAACTCTCCAGACATTTTTTGCACCTCCGACTTATTCTATCTGTCGTTATTATACTGCCCCAAATAATGCAATACAAATCTGCAAACCGTTTATCTCTCACGATTTGCACATTTTCTTTCGGGCTGTTCCTCGGCTTCTTCTGGCTCTGCGTCAAGCACGGCAGGGTCATTTTTATCCAGATTTAGCTCGATGTTGAGAGCGTTCAGCCGTTCCGACTTTTCTTTCAGTTCTTCCTCAAAGGCAAACGGCTTTTGCACCTCGACTTTTGCGGTTTCAAGCTGTTCGGTAGTTTCCGCCAGTTTAATCTGTGCGGCTTCCAACCGTGCGGGGAGCTTGGCAAGCTCGTTTTCAATTCGGGTCAGGTTTCCTAAAGGGTCAGAGCCTAATTCCACCTTGTATTTTGCTTGCCCGCAGAGGTTAAGGCAGTAATGAGTACCCACCGTATCATAGAAAATCTCCATTTTGAAACCACGATATGAGCCGATTTCGATAGGTGCGGACAAGGGATATTCCTTGCAAATTGCAAGGAGCATTTCACCTGCGGCGGCTTTTTCTGTATAGCTAATACCACGCAGGGTCATCGGACAGAACTTTTCCTCGCCCTGCGGCTTGTGCTGTTCGGCAAGAGCTGTGTCGGCTTCGTAGCAGACAATACGCTGTTCATACTCCGCAATGGTCTGAGGGAAGTATTTGAGTATCCTGTCCTCAAGGTCGTAATGCTCGGATAGATAGCTTTGTTTCAGCACTTTGAGCTTGGAAACCTGAATGTCTAAGTCCATTTTTTCCTTAAAACGCTCGTCACCTGTGGCAAGCATTTTGACCTCTGCAAAGGACAAAGCAACCTCGTCCACATCTTCGGCAGAACGGACAGGACTTTTGCTCGTCATTATCTGGGATATGAATTTCTGTTTGCTTTCTACCAACTGATAGAGATAAGCGTCAAAGGTCTGCTCGGTTACATAGCGGTAAACCTCAACCTCTGGGAACATATTTCCCTGTCTTTCAATACGCCCTTGCCGTTGTTCAAGGTCGGAAGGTCGCCACGGACAGTCCAAATTGTGAATAGCTATGAGCCTGTCCTGAACATTCGTGCCTGCGCCCATTTTGGGGGTAGAGCCTAACAATACACGAACTTCGCCGCTTCGTACCTTTGCGAACAGTTCTTTTTTCTGTGCGTCTGAGGTCGCTTCGTGGATAAACCGTATCTGCTCGGCAGGGATACCACGGGCAACCAATTTCTCACGCACATCATCGTAGATGTTGAATGTGCCGTCATTCTTCGGAGTGGAGAGGTCGCAAAACACAAGCTGCGTAGCTTTTGTGTCTGCATATTCCTCCCAGATACGGTACACATTGTCGATACAGGCGTTGACCTTGCTGTTCGGGTCATCTGGCAGCATCGGGTCAATCATTCTCTGGTCGAGAGCAAGGTTGCGCCCGTCATTGGTGATTTTGAGCATATTGTCAACATTCGGCTCTACAAGCCTTGCCCTGACTTTCTCAGCTCGGCTTGCAAGAGCAGCTACCATTTCGGTCTGTATCTCGCTCGGCTTGGTCTTGATATTGTGGTAATTGACTTTCGGCACGGGGAGTTTTAACATATCGGCGGTTTGTATATCCGCTACCTCACGAAACATCAACATCAGCTCTGGCAGATTAAAAAACTTGGCAAAGCGTGTCTTGGCTCGGTAGTTTGTACCCTCTGGGGCAAGCTCCAGAGCCGTTACGGTTTCTCCAAAGGTAGAAGCCCAACTGTCAAAATGCTGCAAGCCGTTTCGCAGTAAGGTATCATACTGCAAATACCGTTGAACAGAATACAGCTCTACCATTGAATTGCTGATAGGCGTACCCGTTGCGAATATTGTCCCTCGGTTGCCTGTGATTTCGTCCAGATAACGGCATTTCATAAACAGGTCGCTTGATTTTTGAGCTTCGGTCTGGGCAATGCCGCCGACATTCCTCATTTTCGTGTAGAGATACAAGTTCTTGTAAAAATGGCTCTCATCAATAAAGAGCCTGTCAATGCCGAGCTGTTCAAAGTCGATTACCGTGTCCTTACGCTTGGTATCGTTGAGCTTGTCGAGCTTTACTTTTATTCCTTTTCGGGTTTTCATAAGCTGCTTGACCGTGAACTGTTCTCCTTTGCTTGCCTGCACATCATCAATACCACGCTCAATGTCATCGAGCTGCTGTTCGAGCTGTTCCCGTTGCCGTTCAATACTCATCGGGATTTTTTCAAACTGTGAATGCCCGATAATGACCGCATCGTAATCGCCTGTAGCAATACGGGAACAAAACTTTTTGCGGTTTCCCGTTTCAAAATCCTGCTTTCGTGTTACAAGGATATTAGCACTCGGATACAGACGCAGATACTCAGAAGCCCATTGACCGACAAGATGATTTGGGACAACGAACATCGCTTTATTGCAAAGTCCGAGCCGCTTGCTTTCCTGTGCGGCGGCTACCATTTCAAAGGTCTTTCCCGCACCCACCTTATGGGCAAGGAGCGTATTGCCGCCATAGAGGATATGAGCGATAGCGTTTACTTGGTGCGGTCTTAGGGTGATTTCTGGGCTGATGCCGCCGAAAGTAATATGACTTCCATCGTACTCACGGGGACGGACGGAATTAAAAGTGTCATTGTAATACCTGACAAGGCGGTTTCTCCGTTCTGGGTCTTTCCATATCCAGTCTTGAAACGCCTGCTTGATGACTTCCTGCTTTGCCTGCGCCGCCGTGGTTTCCTTTGCGTTGAATACTGCCTTTCTGTTTCCGTTCTCGTCATAGACATAATCGAAAATACGGGTGTCACGGAGATTTAGAGTATCCTCAATAATACGATAGGCGGAAGCCCTCTTTGTACCGTAGGTGCTGTCCGCCTTTACATTTCCGTAATCGGAACTCTTATTCTCAATAAACCAGTCGCCGTTAATCGGCGTGTACCGTACTTTGATACGGCTTGCCGCAGAGCTTGACGGCGTTAAAAGCTCCATTACAAATCTCTGAATATCTTCCTGCGGTATCCAAGTCGTACCCAGACGGACGGAGATTTCAGCCGCCGACAGGTCTTGCGGTATGACCTGCCTTAATGCCTGTGCGTTGACCGCAAACTCTGGATTTTCCTTTGCTGCGGCTTCGGCGGTTATGAGTTTTGCCCTTACATTGCCAGACAAATACTCATCGGCAGTCACATACTGAGCTGGCTCGGCTGCGGGGATACGGAAGATAACGCCCTGCAAGTCTTTTATGATTTCTTCTTTCGGTTTGCCTGTGAGCTGTTCCATATAGGGCAGGTCAACACGAGCTTTTTCGCCGATAGACAGGGCAAGAGCTTCGCTTGCAGTTTCAACGGAAGTGATTTCACAGTGGGGCTTTATCGTCCTTTTCGTGAACATATCCGCTTTTCTTTTGAAATTGCCCTCATCGTCAAGCACCTCCAGAGAACACAAAAGGAAGTAGCTCTCGTCCGACGCAAAAGCGAGATAGTTTCCTCGGCTGTTGATAAGTCCGTACTGCTGCGTAAAGCCGTCATACAAACGGTTTAGATTTTCCTGCTCGGTGCGTATCAAATCATCTGGGTAATCCTCGGTCTGATACTCTATGAGCTTTCTCACGCAATCACGGATTTGGATAAGTCCCTTAATGCGGTTTTCTGCGGTAACAGACGCCGCCGCAGGGGTCATACGGTCATTTTCTCTGAAATAAACCTTGCCGTCCACCAGCGCATACGAAAAGTTACGCACATTCGGGTCGGCGGGAATGGAAGCGTCCTGCCCGTCAGAGATTTCGTCAAGCTCGCTTTCGTACTCTGGGATTTCTCCCTGAATGTTCTGGACGGCGTTATGAAGCAGCTCAGAAAGAGGTATATCCTGATAGGCTTTGCAGGCGGAGTCAAAACCAAAGCGTGTGCTTTCCATTTTCATCTCGCCTAAAATCATCTCTGGGTGCTGCACAAAATAGCTGTTCATCGTAATACCGTTCTCATCGGTATCAAGGTGTACCCAATCTGGCTCGATGTCTGCAATGCGGTCACGCTTCTGCAAAAAGAGAATGTCACTTGTAACCTCTGTGCCTGCGTTTGCTCGGAAGGTGTTGTCTGGCAGTCGGACAGCTCCGAGCAGCTCGGCTCGCTGGGCAATATATTTGCGTATTTCGGGGCTTGCCTTATCCATTGTTCCCTTAGAGGTAATAAACGCAACAACACCGCCTGCACGGACTTTATCAAGAGCCTTTGCAAAAAAGTAGTCGTGAATGAGAAACTTCTGGGCGTTGTAACGGCTGTCGTTGACCTTGAAATCTCCAAACGGCACATTGCCGATAACCACATCAAAGTGGTCGTCTGGGAGCTTTGTTTCTTCAAAGCCCTGCACGGAAATATTCGCTTTCTGATAGAGCTGCTTTGCGATTTTTCCCGTAAGGGGGTCGATTTCCACGCCGTGGAGCTTCGAGCCTGCCATCGCATCGGGAAGCAGACCAAAAAAGTTGCCCGTTCCGCAGGACGGCTCTAAAATACTGCCCTCGGAAAAGCCCAAACGCTCAAGAGCTTCATACATACCCTTGATTACAACAGGCGGCGTGTAAAATGCTGTCAGGGTAGACTCCATTGCCGCACGGTATTCTTCTGGAGAGAGGCTTGCATACAGCTCTTTGAACTCATCAGCCCACGCCGTATTGTGTTCATCAAACGCCATAGACAGACCGCCCCAACCGACATACTTTGAAAGGGTTTCCTGTTCTTCGGGCGTGGCAAGTCGGTTTTCAAGCTCCAATTCGTGCAGGAGATTGATAGCCGCCATATTATTACGGAACTTTTCTTTTGCGCCACCGACGCCCAAAGTATCCTCGGTAATGCGGTAGTTATGGCGGTTGCCAGAGAGGACAGGTGTATCGGCTGTTTCCTTTTCAGAAAACACATCTGTAAATCCTACAGCACCATCATAATCATAAATAGATAAATGATAGCCCTTATCCTCCAAAACCTTTTTATCCAGAAGCTTCAATGGAACACGGCATACAGGAATATCTGTCTGCTCTGTTATTAGCTCATTGGTAAGTTTCACTCCCAATAATTGCGAAACAACCTGTGCATGATAGTTGTCAAACACTACATTACCATCTGGGAAAAGATAGCCCTCAATATTGCGTTCTATTAAATTTCTGACATAGCCGATTTTCTCCACACGGTTTATGGGAAAACCTACAGCATCGGCAAAGGTAATATCCCGCATTGACACATCGCCGCTTATTTCACCGATGCTTTCAATGACATAGCGGCGGTTATCCATAACGATTTCCTTGCCGATAAGGTCAGCGTTATCCTGCTTATCGGGCTGTTCCTGCTGGCTTCGTTCCGCATCTTTCTGGGCAAACAGCTTGACGATGCTTTCAGCACTATTCAGAGTGTCGGCGTATTCCTGTGCTTCCTCCTCGGTTTCAAAGGTCTGGTAAATGCCGTCCACATCGTAATACTGCCCGTCTTGCCCGTCTGGTACGGTGTTATCCCGTATGATAAACGGGTCGGCAAAGGCATCGGAAGTTAGTTCTACGGTATAGTGCGGCGTTTGCTTTTCTTCCTCGGCAGGGGCAAACCAGTCGCTTTCTGTTGCCATAATCTCCGCATAGAGCTTTTCGTCATCTGGGGTGAGCGTTTTATTCTGCTCCAGATAAGGTACAAACACATCTCGTCCCCGTTGCAGGCTTTCTATTTGTTCACGGTAATAATCCTCGCCCTGTTTCTTCCATTCGGGAATAAACGGGCAGTTCGGGGACAGGGAGTATTCGTAAAAGTTTTTAATATGAGAGATAAGGTCGCCCTCGCCGTCGCCTATATCAAACCGTCCTTCATAATGGAAATCTTCGCCGCCGATAGTAGCGGTAATCTCAAAATCGGTCTTATGATACCAGCCGACATTGTCCTTGCTTTCACGCTCACGGTGCTGCTTTTCGTCCAGAACGCCGAGAAGATAGTTGCCCAGAGCAAAGCTCAAATCGGTATATCGGTCATTAAACTGCCTGTCATAAAAGGCGGGGTGCTCCGAAAATCCGATAGAGAACTTTATGCTGTCTGGCTTTTCTTCGGGCGGTGTTTGAACGCTCTGCTTTTCGGTAACGACTACTTTCAAATGGTCGTTCGCAGGATTTTCCTTTAGCTTTTCCTCAAAATCGGCTCGGCTGAGTTCCTTACCAAACAACGGAAATTCGGGATTACGCAGAGAAACGGCATTTTCGTCAAACGCCGCAATCTCATATTTGTCTGCGCCGATATATACAACATCGTCCTCGTGATAGACATAGCGGAGAGGATACAGCTCCATAAGCTCCTGCGAAAACCGCCACGCATTGCTGCGGCTGTAAACATCGGCGGTCTTGCCCTGTACCAGAGCAAGAAAATCAAGGAGCTGCTGAACAGTAGCGGGGTCGCCCAAATGCTGCTCCATCTGTTCGGCGGTCACATCGGCAAGGTCGGTGCGCTCCACATTTTCAAGCAGGTCTTTCTCATAACCGTCTAAATCACGGATAAAATCGGACAGCCGCAAAGAAAGAGTATCTCTTTTATCGGCAGGCGGAAGGTCACGGCTTGCGTCGATGAAACGCCGCCGTGCCATTTTCCTTTGGGCATCGATTTCGTACTGCGGAGCTTTCTCACTTTCGAGATAATCGGCATAATGGTCTTTTTCCTTTTCATTCAGGTAACGGTCATTCTTTATCAGCTCACGCAGCCGCTTTTCGACCTTTACCCAAGAAAGAACAAGGTCGGGGTTTGCAGATGAGCCGTACTTTTCAATCGCAATGCCTTTCCCGTCGTGCCAAGTGTGTCCCTGCGTACCGTCTGGGAAATAATGCGTACCGCCGCCTGTGCCGTACTCTTTTTTGAGAAAATCAATATTGCTTTTGCTGTCCTCATTCTTTTGAAACTGACGGTAGATACGGTATTTACCATTCTGAAAGCCGCTTCCGCTTAGGAGAACAGAGTCAATATCTTCCTGAGAAATAACAAAAGCAGAGGATTTTTCGTCCTCTGCTTCAGCTAACATTTCAATCTGTTCTTCTACGGTGGGGAGATTAACTGTGACCTGCTGTTCATCAGCGACATTTAGCTGTAAATCAGCTCGTTCAGTATCGTTTCCTCCGCTTGACTGCGGATATTGTTCATCAGTCCGACCCATTGCATCGGTGCTTTTTCTTTCAGTTCCTCCGTCACGCCCTGCTCCTTGCAAAGCTGTTTTGTCAGAAGCTCCAACCTCGTAAGAGCCGTCTGTTCCACTTCGTAAAGATGTTTGTTCAGCTCGCCCGATGTCAGCAGATTGAGGTAGGTCACTCGTTTGTGCTGCTCCAGATAATCCCTGTGCATCAAAGCGTATCTGCCAAGCTGAATTTCTGGCTCTGTCGGTAATGTCAGGTCGGGAATAAGATAATCCCCTTGTTTGGTGTATGTGATTTCGCTCATTATGATTACTCCTTTCGGCTTGTTCTCTGCCTACATCATAGCGTGTTTGAGATTGCGGCGCAAAGGTGCGGTTTTGACTTTTCTCCGCAATTTGCACATCTCGGATAGTCTGAGAGATTTCCCTGAGTGCCATTTCAGAAATATCGCTTGTCGCAATACCGAGGGCGTTGATAGTAGCGGGAGTATTAAAGTTAATGATTTCCGCAAAATCCTCACGCTCAAATACCGCTTCGGTATCAACACCGCAACGGCTCATCAGCATATATGCTACGCTGTTGACCGCAAGCTGTCGGTAAATGACCTCGATATTATATTCGTCAAGTTCCTCTATCAAACTGTCCTGCGTACAGGATTTGAGCTGCGGCATATAATCCTGCAAATTGTCCTCAACTGCGTTTTTTGCCGTTTCCATCAGCACCGAAGCAAGGTCGGTGCTTTCTACATCGCCAAATCTGTCGGAAAGCCGTTCAATAACTGCCTGCTCGTATCGCTCACTCATCTGCCATATCGGAACAGGGCGGCTGCCGTAATAACCCTCGTGCGTATCGGATATATCAAAATAGTATTTCAGCGTGTTCCTGCGACCTTTTGGGTCGAACACCGCAATGCCTTTGCTGTCTTTGTTTACCCAACGCTTAAACTGCTTGTTCCAAGTTTCAAGCTGTGCTACCGCAACAGCGTCAGGGCGTTGAGCGTAAATCAAGAGCTGTTCATCAAATCGGCATTTATAGTTACGGCAAGCGGCAGACAAAAAGCTCTGCCACGCCTGCGGATTTTTAGCAACCGCCACGCCTGTGCGCCGATACAGCTCTGTAATTAGCTGATACTTCGCAGCCATTCTTTACACACCTCCTTATCGTTCTAAATCTCGGTTTTTGTGTTTACGGTCATACTCGCCGCATCGCTCGGCAATCTCAGCGTACATTTTGTTACGCATTTCACGCTCAAAGGCTCGATATTCCTTCGCCTTTTCTGTCGGCTTGTACCATACGCTGTCCTTATCCGCTTTGTCCATCTGTTCGTATTTGTCGTCAATTTGGTCGGTATATTTTTTATAGATGGCGTGAGCAGCAGGACTTTCAATCGCATAGCGATAACGGTCAAGGCTTTTATGACTGCCACGAAGCTGTGCGTATTCATACAGCATACAGACGATTTCTCGGTCAAGTCCTGCCTGTCCCTCGGCGGCATAGATTTCCGAAAGGCTTTTACACCGCCAAGCGTGAAAAGGGGCGGTATCATTTGAACTGTGTGAGGACAGATATACACCGTCTTTCTTTACTGTAATACGATTGATAAGTTCTGTACTCATTCAGCATTACCCCCGAAAAAGGAAATGACCTTGTTTGCTTTGATACTCTTTTGCAGCTCATTGATAATGCCGATGTCGGCTATGGTGATACCCTGTATCGCAAGAATATCGTCCATTGTCATAGCGGCAATCGACTTTTCATCAGTAAAGCCTGCTTCAAAGACCTTACCAAGTACCTTGATTGCCTTTTGGTTGAGTGCCATTTTCAAAACCTCCTATCGTTCTAAATCTTTATGCTTTGGGGCTTTTGTTACCGTCTGCGGCTCTGTGGGCTTTGGCTCATAGGTCGCTCCGTTTTGTTCCATACGCTCGGCAAACTCGCAGATATGGAAAATGTTATTTCCAATCTCGGTATGATACTCGTCAATAAAACGGCAGGGGCGTTCGGTTTTTTCTCCCCACGATGATGTGATGATGATTTTGCCGCCGTCAGGGATACGGAACAGCTCTTTGTAATTTGGGTCGATAAATCGGATACCCTGTTCAGCTTTTTGGATATGCTTATCAAGCCATTCTTTCACAAAGCAATAGCAGTAAAAATTGTAATCGCCCTTAGTCGGATTGCACCGAAACAGAAAGGCGTGTTTTTCCGTATCCACACGGAAACCGTACTCGGTGCAATAGCTTCCTGCAAATGCGCTTTCGGGATAATGCTTTGCAAACGCACTCATATCATAGCGGTTGTGCAAAAGTCCCTTGTCCTCACGAAGCGAATTGATAACCTCGTCAAGCTCTTTCTTAAACTCGTCCGTTTTCCATTGCGGTCTTGTATCAAACCAAGTAGTGTAAAAGCCATATCCAGAAGATGCAAAATCTCCACGCAAGTGTCCGATATTACTTGTCTGTCCCTCAAGCTGCATACTTTGAGCGTAGGTGTATTTCTGTTCGGCAGGGGTTAAGGCTCGTATCTCCATATCAGCGTTCCTCCCGATTTTTCTGTTTTTTCTCTTTCTGCTGCTCCTTAATTTTTGCAAGAGCTTCCTTTGCCCAATCAGGCATACATTCGGGCTTGATTTCTCCTAACATATCGTACCGTTCCCATCTGGATTTTTCGCCTGTGGCAAGGCAAGTACCAAAGACAGCGTTACCTCTGCCGCCTGTTGCTCCATTGCCGCCGTCCGCCAAAACGAGCTGAAAAGCAGGGTGCTGATATTCATACCGTTTCGGCGCTGCATTGATAACGACAACCTTGCCGACAATACTGCTGCTGCGTTTGTCGGGAATACAATGGTCTTTCGTGAACACGGTATTGTCAAAAGCGAATTTGGATAATTCGGATTTGGTTTGCTCTATCTGGGACTGTACTCGCTGAATGAAAATCCCCATAGCTTCCAGATAATCGTCACAACCAACGCTTTCTGTTGCCCACGGCACACCAAACGGATTATGGTAGTCGCAGTAGCTTACAAGGAAAGGGTATTTATCGCTTTTATCTACACCGAAAACAACCTCTTTGTCGCCAATATAAATGCTGTTCACGACCTCATAATTGCCGAGCATTCGTTTTTCTTCACTCATTCGATTGCTCCTTTCGTTTCTTTTCCTCTTTCTGCTCGTCTAAAATCCTGCGGATACAGACATCGCAGAAAATAACAGACCCGTCCTTATATCGGGGATAAGGACAGGTCGTGCAGTCATATTTTCGTTTATCGCTCACGGTCATCACGGCTTTTCTGTTTTTTATCGGGCTGGTTGTAGGGCATACGGCACTCTCTTTGGTAGCGTTCATTCAGCTTTTCCCTCGCTTCCGATAACTGATTGCAGTAATATCCCCAAAAATAATCCGAGCCGTCCTTGCAGTACCAACACACATACGGGTTGGGGGCTTTGGCGTTATGACCGATGACAAGCTCGTTGTTCCCGATAGTACAGCTTTCGATGATTTCATAACCGCCGTTTATGCGTTTTTCTTCCATTTCACACCTCATTCCTTAGCGTATTGGCGGTATGCCTTTTCGCCTTCAGCACGGAGCCGCCTTACACGGGCGTTCCCCGCAAGCTCTGGATATTTTGCTTGCAGCTTACGGCGTGTTCTTCCCACGCTCTCAAAGCTCGGCAGACCGAGATATTTATACTGTTCCATTACTTCCGCAAAGGGCATTGCACCTGCACCTTTCAAGTAGGTGTTGCACACAATCAGATAGAGGGTCATATCATCGTTTCTTGCGTCCTCGTTCTTTTGCAGAATAGCCTTTACCTTAGCTTCAATGGTTTTCAGATTTTTCATAGATTGCCTCCATATATGGAAAGAGGGCGGCTTATCAACATAAGCCGCCCTTTTCCTGTCATATCGGGTTATTTCTTCTTTCTGTTTCGGATATTAAGCCATATTGCCGCACCGACGATAAACACTACAAGCACAATGGCGATAATGGTTTTAGCGTCCATAAATCAGTCCTCCTTTTTCTTTTTCTTGAAGCCGACAAAGCCGAGAACGCCTGCACCGATAACGGAAGCAGCCGCAAGGCTTACCCACAAGCCCAGATTAAAGTCATCGCCTGTTTTTGGCGTATCCCTGAACTCGTTGTGCATTTCAACAATCGTAGTAGAGTCTGTTTTGACGGTTGCCTGTTTGTCGGCAGGAAGGATATATCCTGCGGAAGCCGAGTCGCTGACTTCGGACACGGTGTATTCACCGATACGCAAGCCCTCAATAAAGATTTCTCCGTTTTTGTCGGTCTTAAAGGTCTGGTCGTAGCCGTCAGCACTTGTCACACGGAAAGAGAAGCCCTCAACTTTACCGTCAGAGGAAGTCTTTACGATTTTGAGAGAGCCTTTCTGTGCGTCATTGATAAAGCCAACGCCTGCTTTGTTTTCTACGGTATAGGTCTTGCCGTTTTCCTCGATGGAAACGCCGTACACGCCATCATCAAGCACAAAGCCGTCTGGAGCTGTTTTTTCACGGACGAAATACTTGCCGTAGCGCAGCTCGGTCATTTGATAAACGCCGCCCTCAAGCTCAGTCATTTCGCCGCACAGCTTATCATCTTTATCAAATTCGCCGTTGCCGTTTGTATCGGCATACACCTCAAAGACCGCACCTGTGAGCTTATTGTCGGGATAATCTGCGTCAACCTTAGTCAGTTCAATATTCCCCTTGATAAAGTAGTTCACAAGCTCGATTTCCACGACCTCATCAACTTTGCCGACAGTTACGGCGATTTCTTCCTCGGAGAGTACAAAACCTGTGGGACTTTCAATTTCACGGATTACCCAAGTGCCATACGGCACTTTTTCAAAAGAAAAACTACCATCATCGGCTGATGTGGTAGTCTGGATAGCATTTTCTTTTGTAAACTCCTCTGTACCTGTCTTAAAGATACCGATGACCGCACCGCCCAGAGCGTTTCCGTCCTCATCGGATTTCAGACCGCTTACCGAGCCGTAAATGATTTCATTCTCAATGGTTTCGCCGTCATTTGCGGAAAGATGAACAACTGCCGTGTCCTGACCTGCGTACTCAAAGTGGACAGGGTATTTCTGCTCATTCAGCACATAGGCGGAATTGGTTGACAGCTCTTTTACATAGTAGCTGCCGAACGGAAGGTCGCTATTGACCGTGCCTTTGCCGTTTTCGTCCAGAGAAATAATCTCAATCAGACCATCGGCGGGGATAACCGTACCGTCTGCGGCGGTAAGGTCTGTTTCTGCATACAGTCCAAAGGTTACATCAAAGATTTCGCCGTTATTGCCAACACCGTAGGCTTCGTCTGTTTCAAGGCTCTTTACAAGGTCAATTTCCACACGCTGCCTTTCATTGTAGAAGCTCGTTTCGGTTTCGGTAACAGCAATATCCTGACCTTCATACACAAGCTCGACAGCGTGAATTTCGTCATTCAGCACCATTCCGTAAGGAGCTGTGATTTCCTTGACCTCATATTTGCCCAGATACAGCTCTTTGGATTTTGCAGTTCCGTCCGTGCCTGTGGTAATAGTGTCAACAACCTCTCCCTTAGAAGCTCTCAGCGTTCCGTCCAGAGTATAAATATCCTCGGCGGCGGTAATCTCATAAACCGCACCTTCAAGCCCCTGTACCGCAAATACGGGCTGATACATTCCGTTATTCTCAGAAACGGAAGTGAACACCTCACCAGACTTAGAAACGGTAATTGTGCCTTTCTGCGCCATATTGGAGCGAACTACCTCAATGACCGTAATGCCGCTTTCTTCGGCAGAGCCGTCCTGTGTTACATCAAAATAGACAGGCTCGGAGTTCAGAACATAGCCATACGGAGCCTGCACTTCCACGATTGAGTATCCTGTGCCGTATTCCAAAGTCTGCGGCGTAATGAGATAACCGTCTGCTGTGGTATAAAAGGTGTCAATGGTCGTCACTTCGGGATAAGTGAAAGTCATTGTCACAAGCTCACCGTTGGGGTCGTAAATCTGGAAGCCTGCGCCTGCATACGGAATGGTATTGCCTGTTTCCGCATCTTTCTTTACGATTTTGATATAGCTTTCAAAATTAGCGTTATTGATAAGATAGTGGTAGGTCTGACCGTCCTTGCTGATAAATACCTCAAAAGGCTTCATCAGCTCTCGACCTTCCCACCCAGAAGTCTGCTTCACAACATAAATACCGTAAGGCAAATCCTTTGTTTGAGCAAAGCCGTTTTCATCACAGGTGAGTATATCTCGCTCGGTTTCCTTTGCTGCGTCATAGCTGCCTGCGTCTTTCAAATAAACCTCAAAGGTTGCTCCCGTTTCGGGTGTTTCAATCTGGGTTTCTCCGTCATCGGTGTGCTTGATAATGGCGATATTGCCCTTGATAATCTGCTCAGTCACATCGTTTGCGGTACTGTTGCGCTCTACGGTATAAAGCTCTGGCTCTGCGCCGATATGATGAATTGTAGTATCGAGCAGATAGCCCTCGGACGGGCTGATTTCTCGGATAGTCCAATCATCATCACAGATATAATAGTCTGTTGTAAACTGCCCGTTCTCGTCCGTAGTGTAGGTGTCAATCAGTTCTTCGCCTTTATAAATGCCGTAAACTGCACCTGCAAGAGAAGCGTCGCCCTGTGCCGTGCCTGTTTCCGCATCGGATTTCGTCACAGTCACATTGAACTTTTTGAGAATGTTCGTAAAGCTGCGTCTTGTAACCTTTTCCCATTCAATAGGAGCTGTCTGGCTTTCGGGAACAACATAGCGAATAGCCGTATCTACTTCCTCTACGGTGTAAGGTGTTTCGCCGCTGATTAGGACATTTTCAAATCTTGCCACACCGTTTTCATCGGTAACAGCATACTCATCAACGGGCAAGCCGCTAAGAGATGTGCCATAAAGGTGGAACTTCACACCCTCCACAAGATTGTCCTCAGAGTTTTTGATAATCTCCAGACTGCCACGCTTCAAGGTGTTGTTAAAGGTTACGGTAGCAGTATGACCGCTTACAATCGTTACCCTTTGAACGCTCTGCGGCTCGTATCGGTCAATGGACTGCTCTGTGACGGTGTAAACCCCCGGCATTAGCTGAACATCTACCGTACCGTCTGCGCCTGTGGTAACGGTTTTATTTACACCGTTTCCAGAAATATTGAAGCTAATGCCAGACACAACACCGTCCTCAGAGGTCTTTTTAATCTGCCCTGTGCCGTAGGTTTCTGTGTCGATTTTAAGATAGAAATATACGGGGTCGGAAGCTCCAGAAACCATTGTCTGTTTACCAACACAGCCCCAGATAAGCATTTCTCCGCAATCGAGATTGACATTTTTCTGTGCCGATACTGTTACGGGAGAAGTAATCATCTTATCACTCGTAAAAGTATATTTGTTGCCGCTTCTTGTTACGGAAATACCGCTTGCGGAAAACTTAATATCGGACAATGTGTTGTTGGTATCCTCAAGCGTCAGGCTGTATTTCTTTGTATCGGGATTGTATTTGAGAGTGTAGGTGTCCGCATTGCTCTGGCTTCTTGCTGCAAAGCTCGGAATGGTATAGTGTTTTGACATCTGCGACAAAATCCAGTTGTAGCATTTCTCGGCGGGTCTGCCTTTCAGGGAATAGTAGTAAGTGTCCCCGTCAATCCCGTTTGCACTCTGGCGGTTTGAGGGGCTTGTGCGGAGCTGCTGCTGATATTCCCAGATAATTGTCTGGGTCGCAAAAGCATAATCATCTACATTTGTGCCTGCAACGGGAGAGGATTTACCCTCGTGCCAGCCATACATCAAAGCCATCATAATACCGAACTGAGCGTCAGTCGGCAGGTTTTGAAAATACGAGCTGTTCTTTCCGCTTTTGGACACATAGGAATTGCCCGTGTTGAAATCAACGCCAGACTCCACGCAGTAAACCTGATGTGTTCCGCTATTATCTGTCATCAGATATTTTCGCTTGGCGTTACCTGCGTTAATGCTTTGCACGGTAATGTTGCCTTTACTGTCATAAACGATAAAGGAATAGGTCGCTTTGCTTCGGTAATACTCGCCGTCAGAGCCGACATAGTAATCGCCAAAGGAAGATGTGCAGCTTTTACCTTCCTCGCTCGTCCACGCAAAGGCAGACATCGGCAGAGCTGTTATCATCATCAGCAAGCAGAGAGCCGCCGACAGGATACGCCTGCCTTTCTTTGTAAACTTAGTTTTCATAGGCTGTTAAACCGTCCTTTCTTGATTTTGGGCATAAAAAATCCCTCTGTCTTTGAACAGAGGGAAAAGCCTGATAGCTGCTCACGCAAAGAGGAAATAAATCGAGTAGCTGCCGTTTCCTCTTGCTTCGCAATAAATATTAAAAGCTGTGATTTCATCAATTCCGTATGCGCCGAGATTTTCGACAGTATGGAATGTGATATAGCGTTCAAGGCTCTGCTTTAATGCTTCGCCCTGATTGTTCTGTGATGCCGTTACAGGTTTCCACCAAGTAGAATTACTCGGAGTGAGTGAGCTGTCTAAGGCAAGCCCCATATCCAGACCAATGCCGATACAATCTTCCTTGACCGTTTCAATGTCAAATTCATAATCATAGGCGGTTTTAGGCTTTGTATCTTCGGGGACTGTCTGCTGTGGTATCTCCGCAGGCGGCTCTGTTTTCTCTGGCTTTTCGACAGGAGCAGAGCTGCTTTCCGTTACCGCAGGTTTTGTTTCAGATACTTGATTAGCCCCTTGCGATACAGGCTCGTTCTGTTTTGAAGTTTCGCTTTCAACAGGCTCATACTCTGTAACTTCAGCATTGCTTTCAAGCTCAGTATCCGTTTTGGCACTTTCACTTTCTTTACTTTCCGAGAAAGAACTGCTTTCTGTGCTTTCTGTTTCGGCGGCGGCTTCTGTTTCCGTTACAAGCTCATAATTATCACTTTCTTCGGGGGCTGTTGAAACATCGGCACAGCCGCTTAATGACAATATCAGCGCAAAAAGCATTGCAATCATCTTTTTTCGCATAGCATAGACCTCCTTTGCGGCTTCATTATACGAAAAACCTCAGAAGCTCTCAAAGGTAGAAAATCTTTCAAACAAATAGTTTTGCATATATTCTTTTTTCGGATAGTCTTGGTAGTAGAAAGGGGGTGAGGTGTGGAGAGGGGGAAGCCGAAAAAGCGGCTATCCACGAAAACAGGCAGACCTCGCCCTCGGTGTGCGGCTATCGTTCCTGAGCTTTGTTTCGCTGCAAGTGTCGGTTGTAAAACTCCAACGCTTTTACAACAAAATCCGCTTCCTGTCCTTTGGGAACAGATTTAGGAATGAGTTTGGTTATCCTCTCGTCACGGAAAGCAGGCTTTTCCCTTTGATTGGGTTTTTCTTCCTCCATAATGCTCTGGATAACCTCACCTGTCAGCTTACCCTCCTGCATAAACTTCTTCATTTTGATAGCCTGTGCAAGCGACGGGGTAGCGTCGTTGTAGCTCATAGCTTCAAGCAAGGTGTATTGCTGTTCTTCGGTCAGATAAGAGATTTCAACGGCAGGACGAAAAGCAATCTGCCTTTCATCTACCATTTGCAGGATTTCGGGAACAAGCTCAGTCAGACGGATAAAACGGCGGATTTGGTCTTTACTTTCTCCGACGAGTTCTCCTAATTCAACATCAGAGCGACCCTTTTGCAACTTCGTCGCCAATGGCGACGAAGTTAAATCACTACGCTGTCCTTGCCTGTTCATCGCTTCAAGCCGCATTTTATAGGCAAAGGCTTTCTCACTCGGTAAAATCGTTGACCTCTGTAAATTGCTTTCTACCATTACAATAATGGCTTCATCACGGGTCAGCTCTTTAACCTCACATTTCAGCGTTTCAAGCCCCGCAAGCTCGCAAGCCTTTTTTCTTCTGTGTCCGCTTACAAGCTCATACCGTCCGTCCTCTTTAAGCCGAACGGTAGCAGGGGTCATTACGCCGTTTCGCTTAATGCTCTCGACAAGCTGCTGCATATCCTCGTCAATTAAAACCTTGAACGGGTGGTCTGGAAACTCGTCAATCTGCGATAAGGGAATATCTCTAATTTTACTCAGCTTTGCTTCTGCACGGCTTTCATCTGTCTGAAAAAGGTCATCGTAAGCGGTCAGTTCGATTTTGGTTTCTCTGCTTCTCGCCAATCTCTGCCACCTCCTTTCCGAACTGCTCATAAGCTGCGGCAACCTTACCGCTTTTGTCATAAGCAAAAATGCTCTTGCCCTCTGCGGTAGCTTCCACCGCACGGATAGAATGCGGTATCTCAGTATCAAACACCTTGATTTTTTGACCGTAGGCACTTTTTACCGTTGCCGTGATTTCCTTAGAAATGTTGGTACGGGGCATTACCATAGTCATTAAAATACCGTCTATCCGCAGCTTGGGATTGATTTGTCGTTTTACCATTGACACAGAGCGAAGCAACAGCTCCAAACCTTTCGCTGAGAGGTAGTGCGGTTGTGTTGGGATAATCACGCTGTCAGCCGCCGCCAGAGCATTTATCGTTATCATACCGAGAGAGGGCATACAGTCGATAAGCACATAATCGTAATTCTTCTTAACCTCATTTACATAGGTTTTCAGAACACGCTCACGGCTCATAGCATTGATAAGCCTTACTTCAAAGCCTGATAACTCAATGTTGGACGGAAGCAGGTCAACGCCCTCGCTGTGGTGTATGATACCTTGCGAAACATTAAAAGATTTATCGTCTATGATGTTCTGCATTACGGTGGAGAGCGTTATGGGTATATCGTCAGGTCTGTTGTAGCCGAGTGCCATTGTGAGATTTGCCTGTGCATCGGCATCAATGAGCAAGACTTTCTTTCCTTGCTGTACCAGACCTACGCCCAGATTGACCGCCGTGGTCGTTTTACCGACACCGCCTTTCTGATTGGTCAGAGCAATCACTTTGCAATTTGACATTTGTGCGTCCTCCTTTCGCATAAATTTAGCCGCTTTGTCAAGGCGGCTATGTAAAAGAGTGAGAGAACGCAAAAAAGCCGCTTACTCTTAGCAAAATAAGAATAAGCGGTTATGTGTGATGTGCCTTAGATATGTTCAATTTTCATTTTCTTAACAGGAGCGTTGACAACCTTGAAAATCAGCTCATCAACGCAGTCCGTGTATCTGCCTTCCTGTATCAGTCTGTTTTTCAGCTCTACAAGGCTATGTATTACCAACTGTCGCTCGTGGCTATCCAGATATGCGTGGTAGGTTTTATCTTTCATAACGAATACCTCCGTTTCATTTTTCATTATAGATATGTTTAAGAAATTACGCCATTGTGCCATCGCTGCCTGTACGCAATTTTCGTATTTGCTCATTAAACCTCTGGTGCTTGACAGACTTCACGGCAATTCCTATGAAATATCTGCTTACAAGGAAATCCAATAGATACTCTTTAGGGATTTGATAACGCTGTTTGATATAAAAGCATTTCAGCTCTTTTTTACCACACCAGCGACTAACCGAGTTTTTATTGTAGCCCGTAAACTGAGCTACCTGTTCAACCGACATAACATCTGGGTTGTTTTTTAGCAGTCGTTCATAATACTGCCGCATACGAATTAAATCCTCTTGTGTGAACACCTCATCAAAGGACGGAGCTTTTTTATCTCCGCCTTTTCCTTTGTAAAAGCCGTCTGGAGCTTTGAATAGCTCTGGGTAATCATCTCTGTCTTTCAAATACTGAATAACATCAACCGTCTTGATTTTGAAGCGGCGTGTTTTTTTGCCGCTATCTATGTTCGGCACAAGACCGCTTTCCAATAAAAACAAGCAGGTCTTTTTGCTGATATGACAGATACGGTACATCTGGTCTTTGGTTATGTATTCGGGGTATTGCTGCAAAATCTCGTTGCAATATTTTTCTGTAATCATCACTTACACCTCTTTGCGCTTTTTGGTCAACAGCAGAAGAAAGGTGTAAAAGTTCTCTCCAATAGTATTTTGAGAGTGCCTGAAAAGTAGGCGGGAAAAGGGGTTTTGTTCTCTCCTGAGTTCTCTCCGTTCTCTCCAAGTTCTCTCTTTTTTGCTTTTTTTGAGCCATTTTTGAAACCTATTCGAACTCACGGTTTTTTGCTGCTTTTCGCCGCTTTTGGCTCGGATTTTACCTGTAAATAAAGTAGTTTTTCTTGCATTATTTTCTGCTCCTTTCTAACACTTTCCATATCACATAACACATTCGAAATCGAATGACCTTATTGGTTGCCGTAACTCTGAAAACCATTGATTTAACGGGCTTTTTCGGTTATTATGTTTGATAGCAGTACGGTTAGTTCTCTCCGATAGTTCTCTCGCATTTCGAACTGTCGGAAGCAGCCAAAACGGAGATGGTAACCACTTTCTGCGGACAAGAGCATTTACCCTTAAAATGGGGCATTTTTTCTTAAAATCCGCTAAAGTGTGTTGGGAGTAAAACACTCGAAATCAGGTAATCCCTAACGGGACCGAGGGTTCGAATCCCTCACTCTCCGCCAAGAATAAAGGGTATAGCGTTTGCTATACCCTTTATTTTTTTGTTGATAAGACAGCAAGGGATTCGAACCCTTACAATCTTTTGCAAGACGGAGTCTTGTCAAAAGAGGTTTACAATAGGATAGTTTGCGGAGCAAACTCGAGGGCGAACGAAGTGAGCCGAGTCGCTTGCTCTCCGCTAAAATTCCACCGTAATTTTGATAAAATTACGGTGGAATTTTCTTGTTTGTCAGTCTGCATTATGGTACTATGATTTCGACAAATCGGATTTTTAAGGGGCATCACTATTATGATTAGAGAATTACGAAAAGCGGATATAAATAAAGTTGCAGATATATGGTTGGATACAAATATAAAGTCACATTATTTTATCTCTGCTCAATATTGGAAAAGTAATTTTGAGTTAGTAAAAAAACTGCTATTGCAGGCGACAGTCTATGTTTACGAGGATAAGCAGGAAATACAGGGCTTTATAGGGTTGAGTGACGAATACATTGAAGGTATTTTTGTTTCTGCCGAAATGCAATCTCAAGGTATAGGTAAAATTTTGCTAAACTACGTAAAGGAAAAAAGAAACACATTGTTCTTAAATGTATATCAAAAAAATACACGGGCAATATCTTTTTATCAAAGAGAAGGGTTCGAAATCCGGCGCAATGGCATTGATGAAGCTACCGGGGAAAGAGATTGTGTAATGGTATGGCAACGGAAATAGACAATTTCAGTTTGTATAGCATAGCACAGCTATATTTTTTTCTAAATAGTAGTTCAATCGGCAATAGTTGCACCTCTTAAGGCTGTGGTTGCACCCCCTTTAAAATCAAAATGTACCTCCTCTGAACCGAAGTTGCACCCCCCATAAAATAGTTTCTATCAAAATTAGAGCTTTTTGCATTTTCGTTGTGTGTGAACAAGCCGTAATAAAAGCGGCAGAGTATACCGTGTTTGGTTGTCGGTAAAGTGCATTTGGTTTCCTTTATCGTTCTTAAAAGCAGCCGCTGTTGACAAAACAAAAAAAGCAATATAACATATTGTATACATACAATATATTGCGGAAGTAACACATATTCTGTTACTTATAAAAAGCGGGGGTTAATATGGATAAAAAGAAATCAATTAAAAATCTCGTCGTCGTTTTAATTGCAGTGGTGTTATTGGGGCTCCTTTGGGCTTTTGTCAAAAGCCAAGTAACAACAACACCGATATATATTGTTGTTG
>OCPV01000508.1_pt1 | contig 28949 bp, 18 predicted proteins | sample 1538511 | NCBI WGS metagenome assembly OCPV01 (sample SAMN04571704, study PRJEB22368) | human gut metagenome | biome: human gut; material: stool | host: Homo sapiens | place: Luxembourg | collected 2012-08-30 | reverse complement strand
TGGGGTCTTGACGGTGTTAAGCGGCATGACGTATATGGAGCATTTGCAAGATAATATCCGTACTTATTCCCCGCTTATTCCGGTAACGGACGAGGAGAAAGACTTTTTGGAAGAGACGGCCCAGCTTATGATGAAATATCCGACAATACCTTGCAATGATTGCAAATATTGTATGCCTTGTCCATATGCGTTGGATATTCCGGGCATTCTTTTACATTATAATAAATGTGTGAACGAAGGAAATGTTCCGAAAAGCGTGCAAGACGAAAATTACGCAAAAGCTCGTCGTGCCTTCTTAGTCGGTTATGACCGGAGTGTCCCAAAGTTGCGTCAAGCGAACCATTGTACAGGGTGTGAGCAATGTAATCCTCATTGTCCGCAGGGTATCGATATCCCCAAAGAGATGCAGCGTATCGATAAATTCGTGGAAGAGTTGAAAGTGAATGGTTAACCTTTAAACAAACGGAAAATTATGTTACGAAAAATAAGAATATTCGCCGCCACCTTTTGCTTTGTGCTGATAACCCTGTTATTTCTTGATTTCACGGGTACGATTCACGCTTGGTTCGGATGGTTGGCAAAGATACAGTTTTGGCCTGCGTTGTTGGCTTTGAATGTCGGTGTTGTGGTAGGGTTGGTAATCTTGACTCTTTTATTGGGGCGTGTATATTGCTCCGTTATCTGCCCTTTAGGGGTATTGCAAGATATTATTTCGTGGTTTGCTAGTAAACGGAAGAAATACCGCTTTTCCTATTCTCCCGCATTGAAGTGGGTACGTTATGGTACCTTGGTTGTTTTTATAGTGGCTTGTATTGCTGGTGTCGGTTCCTTGGTAGCGTTGATTTCGCCTTATAGCGCTTATGGGCGTATCGCTTCTAATTTATTTGCGCCAATCTATCAAGAGGGCAACAATCTATTGGCCTATTTTGCGGAACGTATGGATAGTTACGCTTTCTATTCGGTGGACGTATGGGTGCGTAGTCTGGCTACGATGGGAATCGCTATTCTGAGCTTTGTCATATTGGCGATTTTAGCTTGGAGAAATGGACGTACATATTGTAATACGATCTGTCCGGTAGGTACGGTTCTCGGTTTTTTGTCGAAGTATGCTTTACTTAAACCTCGTATTGATACCGATAAATGTAATGGTTGCGGATTATGCGCACGTAAATGCAAGGCTTCTTGCATCGACTCTAAGAATCATGCGATCGATTATAGCCGTTGCGTGACTTGTATGGACTGTTTGGATAATTGCCGTCAAGGCGCGATTTTGTATACGAGGGCACGCAAGGCTGATAAAGCTACTTCGGTAAAAGAATCCTTAACGAAGGACACTACGGATGTTTCCCGCCGTCGAGCCTTGTCGGCTACGGCATTGGTAGCCATGTCTTCCGTTTTGCATGCTCAGCAGAAAAAACTGGAGGATTATGTGGAGATGAAGAAAGACGGAGGCTTTGCGCCGATTAAAGAACGTAAAGAGCCGAATCGTTTGGCACCATTGGTTCCTTCCGGAGCTTTGAGTATCGGGAATCTGGCGCAACATTGCACGGGGTGTCAGCTTTGTGTATCTGTCTGCGAGAATCATGTCCTGCGCCCGTCTACGGATCTGATGAAACTGATGCAGCCGAAGATGGCATTCGATAGAGGGTATTGCCGTCCGGAATGTGTGAAATGTTCGGAGGTTTGCCCGACGGGAGCGATCAAACCTATTACGAAAGAAGATAAATCTGCTATACAGATCGGTCATGCCGTATGGGTAAGAGATCTTTGTATTGTCAATACGGACGGTATGAGTTGTGGTAATTGTGAACGCCATTGCCCGACAAAATCGATCCAGATGGTGGCGAAAGATCCGGCAGATCCAAAGTCGTTAAAGATCCCGGTGATCAATACGGAAACTTGTATTGGTTGTGGTGCTTGCGAGCATCTTTGTCCGTCTCGTCCTCAAAGTGCGATCTATGTGGAAGGGCATGAGATGCACAGATCTATTTAATGCCGTTAAAATCTATCCCTAAAAACATGTACGTGTTTCCGCGAAAACATGTACATGTTTTTCAGAAAACACGTACGTCTTTTTTTCAAAGGTTCGTCAGACTCGATTTTTCTATGTACATTTGCGTGTTATAAAAGAATTATTGAGAAACTATTTATGGCAAAGAAGACAACAACAACGAAGCAAAATCATACAGAGCCGAGCTGGTTCGCAGCCTTGAAGACTTTTTTTACAAATGAACGGACCCGTTTCATTACAGGTTTGATTATCTCTATACTAACCATTTATGTAGGGCTTGCCTTGATTTCGTTTTTCTTTACAGGAGCTGCCGATCAAAGCAAAATAGAGAATGTTCCTTTAGGTGATTTATTGATCAATCGAGGATCGGTAGAGAATTGGACGGGTGTACGCGGGGCGTATTTGTCTGATCTGTTGATGAATCGTTGGTTCGGTATCTCTTCTTTTATGATCCTCTTTTTCTTGGGATCGGTTGGGGCGAAACTCATGAACTTAAATAAAGTATCCTTGTTGAGGCGTTTTTTGTTTAGCGCTTCGGCGTTGATCTGGGGATCTATGTTTTTTGCTTTTATATTTATCAAGGGATATGAGGATACGTTTATTTATCTAGGCGGTCAACACGGATATTACATCTCGGAGATGTTTATTACCAATATCGGAATCCCCGGTACGATCTTGCTTTTATTAGGCTCATTCTTAATCATCGCTATTTTTACCAGTAAGAAGACAATCCCGTTCTTACAGCGCGTATTTTCTTTAGGTTGGGTGAAAGATCGTTTGAAACGTGAAGGCGAGGTAGATGTCGATCAGACGGAAAAGGAGGATAATGTAATTCCTCGCTCTAAGCCTGTCGTAGAGCAACCGGATGAACAACCGGAAATGGATGAGTATGAGGAGTTCGATACGGAGGCTGAATTGTTGAAAGCCGAAGGGAAAGAAAACCGTAAAACAGTACCGGAATATAAGAACGAAGAGGTCGCTGTTGCTGATGATTTAGTAGTTACGATCGCTCAAGGTGACGACGATCCGATAAACGAAAAAACAGATGAGATAAATACCCCGGAGTCAGAGGATGAGGAGGATGCCGGATTTACGGTGGAAGTTGCCGCCGGTAATGATGAGACCTACGATGCCTCGGCCTTGGGTACGTATGATCCCCGTTTGGATCTTTCCCGTTATGTATTCCCTACCTTGGACTTGCTGAAAGCGTATGATAGTGGGAGCATGGAGATCAATCGGGACGAATTGGCGGAAAACCAACGCTTGATCAAGCAAGCCTTGGAAGATTTCAATATAAAGATCGCTTCGATCAAAGCGACAGTCGGACCTACGGTTACGCTTTATGAGATTGTACCCGAGGCGGGTGTCCGTATTTCTAAGATCAAGAACTTGGAGGATGATATCGCCTTGAGTTTATCCGCTTTGCAGATCCGTATTATCGCCCCGATGCCCGGAAAAGGAACGATCGGTATCGAGGTGCCGAATAAGAATCCTCAGACGGTATCGATGCAATCTGTTATCGCTTCACGCCGATTCATTGAGGGTAAGTATGAGTTGCCTGTGGCGATGGGTAAGACGATTACGAACGAGGTGTTCATGTTCGATCTTTGTAAGACACCGCATCTATTGGTAGCCGGTGCTACGGGACAAGGTAAGTCTGTCGGTCTAAATGCGATCATCACTTCCTTATTATATAAGAAGCATCCATCGGAGTTGAAATTCGTGATGGTAGACCCGAAAATGGTTGAGTTTAGTATCTATTCCAAGATAGAACGTCATTATCTGGCGAAACTTCCGAATGCGGAGAAGCCGATCGTTACGGAGCCAGCTGACGCTGTCGCTACATTGAACTCGTTGGTGATCGAGATGGAAGACCGGTACCGTTTACTGGTGAACGCGAATGTTCGTAATATAAAGGAATACAACGCTAAGTTTATCGAACGGCGGTTGAACCCGCAGAAGGGACATCGCTTCTTACCCTATATCGTGGCGGTAGTGGATGAGTTTGCCGACTTGATCGCAGTGGCCGGACGTGAGATCGAGTTGCCTATCTCTCGTATTGCGGCGAAGGCCCGTGCGGTAGGTATCCATATGATCTTGGCTACGCAACGCCCGGATACAAAGGTGATTACCGGTACGATCAAGAGTAACTTTCCGAGCCGTATTGCCTTTAAGGTTGCTTCTATGATCGATTCACGTACGATTCTGGATGCTCCGGGCGCTAACCGTTTGATCGGACGGGGCGATATGTTGATTGTCGTGGCGGGACAAGAGCCGGTTCGTGTGCAGTGCGCTTTCGTAGATACGCCCGAGGTGGAGGATATCGTGGATTATATCGGTGAGCAGGCTGGCTTCCAAACCGCTTATCTGCTTCCGGACTATGTACCGGAAGGGGGAGAGGCATCGACTTCGGGAGCTGTCGATTTATCAGATCGAGACCCCTTATTTGACGAGGCGGCTCGCTTGATCGTGATTCAGCAACAAGGTTCTACTTCTTTGATCCAGCGTAAATTCGCTATCGGTTATAATCGTGCCGGACGTTTGATGGATCAATTGGAGGCTGCCGGTATTGTTGGCCCGTTTGAGGGAAGTAAGGCCCGTCAAGTATTGGTGCAAGATGAGTATTCGTTGGAGCAAGTATTAAATGCTTTGAAATAAATATGAGAAGAGAACATAAAATAAGAGTGTGGCGGTGTATCGCGTTTGTCGGATTATTCTTGTGTTTCCTGTTGGGGTTAGGAGTGGGGGCGCATGCCCAGAACGCGAATGATATCTTGGGGAAGGCTGCTGCTGCTTATGAGAATTCGAACGGGATAAGCGCTTCTTTTACGATGTTTACCCGTTCTGCCGGTCAAAATGCGGGAGAGAGTTTTGAGGGAACCATCCAGATGAAAGGTGATAAGTTTACATTAGTCACGCCGGATGCGCTTACTTGGTTTAATGGTACGACGCAATGGACGTATGTGGAACGGAACGATGAGGTGAACGTGACGAATCCTACGGGAGAGGAGTTACAATTTACGAATCCTGCTCTTTTATTAAATAGTTATAAGAAAGGATTCTCGGCAACATATAAAGGCGAGAGTACGGCACCGAACGGAAAAGCCGCTTATGATGTGGAATTGACACCAAAGAAAAAAGGGGATATCGTGAAAGTGGAGTTGCAAATCGAGAAATATTCAAATTTCCCGGCTCGTATCACGGTTACTTCTAAAAACGGCGTTAGTAGTACGATCCAGATCAGCCAATTGAAAACAGGTATAAACCAACCGGATCGTTTTTTTGTTTTTAACGAAGAGGATTATCCGGACGTAGAGGTGATAGACCTGCGGTAATTGAAAATTGAGAATTGAAAATTAAAAATTAATACTTTTTGTTATGAGCGATTCAGTGAATGAGAAAGTACGTTGCCTTATTATAGGCTCGGGTCCAGCAGGTTATACGGCAGCGATTTATGCTTCCCGTGCGAATTTATCTCCGGTGCTTTATGAAGGAATACAGCCGGGGGGACAATTAACAACAACTACAGAGGTGGAGAATTTCCCGGGATATCCGGACGGTATAACCGGCCCTGAGTTGATGGAGGATTTAAAAAAACAAGCCGTCCGTTTTGGTGCGGATATCCGTTTCGGTATCGCTACCGCTGCTGATTTGGGTGTGGCTCCTTATAAAATTACGATTGATGGCGAGAAAGTGATTGAGACGGAGACTCTGATTATTGCTACGGGTGCTTCCGCGAAGTATCTGGGTCTTCCGGATGAGCATAAATATGCGGGTATGGGTGTATCCGCTTGCGCTACTTGCGATGGTTTCTTCTATCGTAAAAAGACGGTAGCGGTAGTAGGTGGTGGAGATACGGCCTGTGAGGAAGCGATTTACTTGGCTGGTTTGGCAAAACAAGTTTACTTGATCGTACGTAAACCCTATTTGCGTGCTTCAAAAGTAATGCAAGAACGTGTCTTCAAGACTCCGAATATCACGGTGCTTTTCGAACATAACACCCTGGGTTTATTTGGAGAGAATGGCGTGGAAGGTGCTCATTTGGTAAAACGTATGGGAGAGCCGGATGAGGAGAAAGTGGATATCGCTATCGATGGTTTCTTCTTGGCGATTGGCCATAAACCCAATTCGGATATCTTCAAGCCATGGATAGATACGGATGAGGTTGGTTATATCGAGACAGTTCCGGGAACTCCCCGAACGAAAGTTCCGGGTGTGTTTGCCGCTGGAGATGTCGCTGATCCCCATTATCGTCAAGCTATTACCGCTGCGGGAAGTGGTTGTAAGGCTGCTATCGAGGCTGAACGTTATTTATCAGAGATCGGAAAATAGTTGACAGTTGACAATTGATAGTTGACAGTTGCGACAAGCGGTATTTAACTGTCAACTGTCACTTGTCAACTATCAACTGTCACTTGTCATTTGTCAACTAATTTAATTTCCATGAATTTAAAATCTACTCTTCTTTTGCTACTTTGCCTAATGATGGCAGGAATGGTAGCGGCAAAGGATAACACGAAAGTGATCGCCCATCGGGGGTATTGGAAAACGGAGGGCTCTGCTCAGAACTCTATCCGTTCTTTGGAACGTGCCAGCGAGATTGGTGCCTATGGCTCGGAATTCGACGTACATCTTACGGCGGACAATGTGCTGGTAATATTCCATGATAATGATATCCAAGGAAAACATATTCAATCCTGTACTTATGATGAATTGAAAGATTTGCAATTGAGCAACGGTGAAAAGCTCCCTACTTTAGAGCAATATTTGAAACGTGCGAAGAAATTGAAGAATGTCCGGTTAATTTTAGAACTGAAAGCTCATGAGACCCCGGAACGCAACCGTGAGGCTGCTAAAGCTGTTGTAGATATGGTGAAGCGTATGAAATTAGCGAAACGTACGGATTATATATCTTTTAATATGGATGCTTGTAAAGAATTTATCCGTCTATGTCCGAAATCTGAGGTTTCTTATCTGAACGGAGAATTATCCCCGATGGAATTGAAAGAGCTTGGTTTTACAGGATTAGACTACCATTATAAAGTCTTGCAATCTCATCCGGATTGGGTGAAGGATTGTAAAGTCCTAGGCATGACTTCGAATGTCTGGACCGTAGATGACCCTAAATTAATGGAAGAGATGATCGATATGGGAGTCGATTTTATTACGACAGATTTACCGGAAGAGACTCAAAAAATACTACATTCGCGGGCTCAATAAGGCATTATAAAGATGAGAAAGTTTTGTCTGTTGCTTATCCTGTCGCTGGCTTTACCCGTTTTTTGTCTATTACAAGCGGTAGAGCCTCCCAAAAAGGAAATTCGTGCGGTTTGGTTGACTACGGTTTATGGTCTGGATTGGCCTCATAAACCGGCTACTACCGAGGCGGGACGAAAAGCCCAGCAACAGGCATTGCTTGATATCTTGGACCGGCTTCAAGAAGCGAATTTTAATATGGTCTTCATTCAGGCTCGCTTGAGGGGAGACGTGATTTATCGTTCGGCTATCGAACCGGCCAGTAAGACGTTCTCCGGTAAGTATGGGGTATTACCGGGATATGATCCGCTCGCTTTTGTCGTTGATGAATGCCATAAGCGGGGAATGGAATGCCATGCGTGGTTCGTGACTTTCCCGTTGGGAACGGAAAAAAGCGTGAAGGAGCAAGGAAAGCTTTCCGTGGTTAAAAAGAAACCAAAACTTTGCAAACGGCATAATGGGGAGTGGTATTTGGACCCCGGCGTACCGGAGACCGCTGATTATATCTTATCCTTAGTCAAGGAGATCGTGAATGGCTACGATATAGATGGTATTCATTTTGATTATATCCGCTATCCCGAAGAGGCGAAAACATTCCCGGATAAAACGTTGTATAATAGATCCGGTAAGAAAAAGTCTCTGGCAGACTGGCGTAGGGAGAATATCAACCGGATGGTTTACCGTATTTACGATTGGGTAAAGCAAACGAAACCTTGGGTACAGGTGAGCAGTTCGCCACTCGGGAAATATAATCGTATCGAGCGGGTACCTAACGCGGGTTGGACCGCTTACGAAAGTGTCTTCCAAGACCCGAAGATGTGGATGCAACAAGGTAAACAAGATATGATTGTTCCGATGATGTATTACCTGCATAAGAATTTCTTTCCTTTCGTGGATAATTGGGTGGATAATTGTAACGGGCGTTTGGTCGTACCCGGCTTGGGAGCTTACCGGATGGACAAGAGTGAGGCGGACTGGGCCGTGAATGATATAACGGACCAGATCGATTATAGCCGTTATTACGGAGGAGCCGGCTGTGCGTTCTTTCGTTGTGGAAATGTCCTGTATAATGACAAGGGACTTTATAAAGAGCTGAGAGACAATTACTATAAATATCCGGCCCAATTGCCTCCGTTGACTTGGCTGAATGATTCAGTACCTGCCGCTCCGGAGGGGATCAAAGTGGAACGTTTGGATGATGAGTTGCATTTAACTTGGCAGAAACCTGTTTCGGAAAAGCAGGACTTAACTTATACCGTTTATTATTCATTGACGGATTCGATCGACACAGCTTCGGCAAAATCCATATTAGCTACGAATATTTATGGCAATGAGCTTTTTCTTCCTATCGATGTGGAGTCTGAACGTGGGTATACATTTTCTGTGACGGCTTCCACCCGTTACCGGATAGAGAGCGAACCTTCTCCGGATACCTATTATTACCTGTCTAAATTTATTAAGTAAAACAGGGTATTTTGATTTCAAGTTTTTTTGTTTATTTTTGCGGCGTATGAGACGATTAGCCACATCCTTGTTCCTTGTAATTCTTGCTTCCTTGATCTTTTACGGGGGAGCGGGGGTTAATTTCGTGTCGTATTGTTGTGGCGCTTGCGAGAAAGAGGGAGTGGAGGCTTTATTGGAAGCTAAATGTTGTGAGATACATGGACATGATCATAGCCGTGATGATCTTGTGAATGCTACGGTAGAGGGTCTTAGCATGAATGGCTGTGGTATTGAACGGGTTGATTTTGATTGGAATTCTGTAAATATTCAAGTACCGGATCTGCAACCGGTCGTACATGACTTACTCTTTTCCTCTATTTTTGAGAGTTTACGGGTCGCTTCCTTATTTGCTGATTCGTATGAGATTAGGGTAACGGGTCCCCCCGTAGCCTGTCCTCGTGTTTACCTTTCTTTATTGACTACGCTTTTGATTTGATTGTATGCGTGAGGGTGGAAGCTGCTCGCTGAATACCCTTTATCGTTTTTTAGGTAGGGAATGCTCTATCCCTGCGGAAGCATGTATTTAACGATTCAATCAAATAACAACTATAATGTTAAGACAATTATATCTGATATTTTTACTGACTTGTATGACTTTTACTTTGACTTGGGCTGAGAATTCCGGCAAGAAAGTGAAAGGACGTGTATGTGATGAAAACAAACAGCCTATTATCGGGGCAAATGTATATTGGGAAGGAACCCAATACGGAACCACTTCCGATATAGACGGAAATTTTGAGTTAGAACGAAAAGGTAATTCCAAGAATTTGGTAGTTAGCTATATTGGTTATATGACTGAGGTCATCCCTGTGGATGAGAAGGACGATGCTATGCAGATCATCTTAAAAGGTGAGATCGCCTTGGAGGAGGTCGTGGTTAGTGAGCGCAAGATGGGAACCATCGCTTCCCGTACGAGCGTATTGCAAACTCAGAAAATTACGTACGATGAGATTTGCCGTGCGGCCTGCTGTAATCTAGCGGAGAGCTTTGAGACAAATCCGTCAGTCGATGTATCGTACTCGGACGCGGCGACAGGTGCCCGGCAAATTAAACTGCTGGGATTGGCGGGAACCTACGTACAAATGTTGACCGAGAATTACCCGAATTTCCGGGGGGCCGCTTCCTTATATGGCTTGGATTATGTTCCGGGAGCTTGGATGGAGAGCATTCAGGTGTCTAAAGGAACCTCTTCGGTTAAGAATGGGTATGAGGCGTTGGCCGGACAAATCAACGTGGAGTTCAAGAAGCCCCCTACGGCGGATATTTTCTCCGCCAATGTGTTCGCTAGTGATGCCGGGCGTTACGAAGGGAATGCGGATGCTTCTTGGCATATCAACGACAAGCTCTCTACCGGTTTATTGGTACACTACTCGAATGATAAAATGCAACATGACGGTAATGACGATGGTTTTCTCGATACGCCGCTAAGGGAACAGGTGAACGTCATGAACCGTTGGTATCATAAATTGGATAAATACGTGGCTCAATACGGGGTTCGTTATCTGCATGAGAGCCGTACCGGTGGACAGGATACGAAACACCATGATTTCACCGACCCGTATCGGATTCATTTAAATACGAACCGGGCCGAATTATTTACGAAGCAGGCCTATATTATCGATAAGGAAAAGGTAGAGAGCGTGGCATTGATACTTTCCGGTTCCTATCATGAGCAAAAATCAAGATATGACCGTACGCCCTATAATGTATATCAGAATAATGTATATGCCAGTTTGCTGTATGAAAAGGAGTTTACGCCGATGCATAGCTTGAGTACCGGATTAAGTATGAACTATGATGGTTTCGACGAGAATCTGGTTCAATATGCGGGAGGAGAGTCGGTCCGTCATGCCTATGACCGTACGGAAGTCGTGCCGGGAGCTTATGTCCAATATACGTTCAATCTGAATGATAAACTGATCTTATTGGCGGGTGTACGTGCGGATTATAGTACGTTGTATGATTTCTTTGTAACCCCTCGTGTACATATTAAATATAATCCTTTTGACTGGTTCCATATCCGGGCTTCGGCAGGTAAAGGATTCCGGACAGCGAATGTGCTGGCAGAGAACAACTTTTTGTTATCCAGTAGTCGAAAAATGTATATCGCCGACAATCTGGATCAAGAAGAAGCGTGGAATACCGGTCTGAATCTGTCATTTTATATACCTTTGTTCGGGAAGGAACTGAGCTTGAGCGGGGAATGGTATTATACCGATTTCTTGAAGCAAGTCGTGGTGGATATGGATAGCGATCCCCATGCGGTTCGTTTCTACAATCTGGATGGGCGTTCCTATTCGAATAGCTTCCAAGTGGAGGCTTCCTATCCTTTTTTCCGGGGATTTACGTTAACGGCCGCTTATCGTTATACGGACGCGAAGACCGATTACCGGAATGAGGAGGGTGTGACGCATCGATTGAAAAAGCCGTTGGTTAGTGATTATAAAGGTTTATTGACCGCTTCTTATCAAACCCCGTTGAAAAAATGGCAGTTTGATTTGACCGGGCAGTTTAATGGAGGCGGTCGTATGCCGACTCCGGATGCGTCTAATCCGTTATGGGAGCCGAATTTTAAGGCTTATACGGTAGTGAATGCGCAGATTACGAAATATTTCCGTCAATGGTCTATTTACGTGGGAGCGGAGAACCTGTTTAATTATAAGCAGCCTAATCCGATTATCGATGCCACTAATCCCAGAGGGGACTATTTCGATGGATCTATGGTGTGGGGGCCGGTACACGGACGGAAAATTTATGCGGGTATCCGCTTCAATATAAGCAGGGATTGACACGTATATACGTATAAGCCCGCACGTATATACGTGTAGGCCTATGCGTATACTGGTGTGGCCCTACGCCTATATACGTGTAGCCCGATGCCTATAGTGGTACTTTTCTTTTGGTAGATATGAATGGATAATTAGAACTGTTAATATTAAAAAACGATTGATTATGAGACGATTAATTATGTTGCTGTTTTGTGCCGTATGTATGGTATCGATGACATTCGCCCAAGACGCGAAAAAGAAGAAGGACTCTGTGACATTCTTTATCGAAGCGATGGATTGTGATCACTGTATCAAGAAGATCGAGAAAAATATCGCTTTCGAGAAAGGAGTGACCGACTTGAAATGTGATCTGAGCACCCGTACGGCCATTGTGACTTACAAGACGGATAAGACTTCGAAGACCCGCTTGGCCGCGGCCTTCAAAAAGATCGGTATGGAAGCGGTTCCGGTAGATAATGGCGCCGGCTGTCCGGTACCTTCGGCGAAAAAAAGTGAGCATACTCACGCTCATTAACATGGAAATTCATAAGAACATCTTATCTTTGCAGATGTTCCGTGAGGGCGGGCCGGAAGTGTCCGCCCTGTTTATGAAATAATTTTTCTACGGAATGCAGCGTTTGTTTAATTATTTACATCCTAATATTGTACAGTCTCCAGAAGGGAGGCGTTCAAGGCACGACTGAATGAATGAGCTACAACTGATAGAGGGTTGTCGGAAGGGGGAGAGACGAGCTCAAAAAGAGCTTTATGATGCGTATTCCCGAAAAATGATGGGAGTTTGCCTTCGTTATGTGAACGACAGGGAAACGGCTCGTGATTTGTTGCAGGATGGCTTCATGAAAATCTTTACCAGTATGGATTCCTATACAGGGAGTGGTTCATTCGAGGGGTGGATGCGGAAGATCTTTGTTAATTGTGCGTTGGAATATCTGCGAAAGTCGGATGTGTTGCGTGAAGCGACCGATCTTGACAATACGGCGGAACTGATTCAACCCGATAGTTCGGCTATCTCGGACATGTCGGCGGCTGAGTTGATGAATCTGGTGAAGGAGTTGCCGGTTGGCTTCCGTACCGTATTCAATATGTTCGCGATAGAGGGATATTCTCATAAGGAGATCAGTGAGATGTTGAACATAACAGAGAGTACTTCCCGTTCCCAATATACCCGTGCCAAGCAGTTATTACAACGTAGAATTAACGCATTGTATTGAGATAAGATGAGTGAAAAGGAAAGAGATATATGGGATGACGCGATCCGGTCGAAGCTAGAGGATTTCGAGGTGGATACGCTACCCGGCGACTGGGAGGCTATAGCCGATCGATTGCCCGGAAAGGCTCCGGTTCCTTTGCGTCGTACGCTTCGCTACTGGGTTGCCGCCGCCGTGATCTCCTTATTGGTTGTATCGGGTGGTATCTATTTATATGACAGGGAGATGGAAGATCTACCTATAGCCCAAGAAATACAGTCTTCACAAGAGTCGACATCCGTGGATACCCCGGTTGTTCCGATAGAGAAAACGATGGAGCAAGCACCCGTATTAGCGACTATTCCTGCTGCTGCGGTCGTGAAGGCAAAAGCGGTATCTGGAGCTAAAGTGGGAGCTAAGGCTAGAATGGCTGCGTTCCGGCAAAATGTAGAGAGTACAGAGGAGCGGCTTATTTTAGAATCGGAGGTAATGCCTGCTGATATACCGGCGAATGAGAAAGATGCCGTTGAATCGGAGGTTGAAAGGAATAATGATGAGATAGTTGTTCTCAAGAATGATGTACTTGTTGCGGATGCTACTCCTGTTGCTAAAAAGAAGCCGGAGAAGACTGCGTCCCGGAAATGGGGTTTCGGTATGGGAGGTGGAGGTCTTTCGATGGGCGCTGATAATCTGGTCCCTCAGTATGTGACGAATAGCAGCGTGCTTAAGAGCGAGAATCTGATGAGCTTAAATGCCTTCGATGCGGAGAAGAAAGATCCAGCTAAGACGGATATTCATCATAAGACGCCTATTGGGGTGGGTATCTCAATCAGTCGTTATTTGAATAATCGTTTTTCTTTGCAGACAGGATTAACTTATTCTTACTTAAGATCGGAGTGGAGTACGAATAATACGTATCATATAGAGAATGACCAGCGATTGCATTTTATTGGAATTCCATTATCATTGACTTATAAGATCGCGGAATGGAATCGTTTTATGTTTTACGCCTCTGCCGGGGGTATGGCGGAAGTGAATGTCGCTGGCAAACGTAGAATGAAATTATTCTCGGATGAGGTAGAGATCGCAAAGCAAAGCGAACATATTCGAATGAAAGAATGGCTATGGTCTGTAAATGCCCGTGCCGGTGTAAGTTATCCGATTATCCGTTTCGTAAGCGCTTTTGCCGAGGTGGGAGCCAGCTATTATTTTGATAATGGTAGCGAGATCGAAACCATCCATTCGGAGAAGCCGTTTAACATGAGCCTTCAGTTCGGATTTCGTTTTGGTTTTTAATGCTCGATAGATTAACAGTGTAAATACAAATACTTAAAAATAGAAAAATTGAATTATGAAAGCATTTAAATTAATTGGAGCAGCGGCGGCTGCGTCATTATTGTTGTTGACCTCTTGTCTTGGAGAATCGAATAATACGGTGACTCGTGCCGGCTTTGGTGTCGCAGGTCTTTCTGAAAAGACATATAAAACGGTACTGAATACAAATATGGGAGCATTATACTCTCCGTCTTTATCGGCACAAGTAGTTGATGGAGCTTGTTACTTGATCAACTATGAATTAGACCTAAATTCTCCGGAGAATGCGAATGCGGCGACAAATGGTTATTTAACAGCGACAATCTCTGTGGCAGATGAGATAACAAAAGGACAGCCAGTCTTTTATAATGTGCCAGATTCGGCCAGCTTACTTCAGAATGAGATACCTGTAAAAAACCTATTTAGCAATGGCGACTATGGGGTGTATGTAGACGGTTATTTATTCTTCTTTATAACAATGGATATGTTTAAGGATCAGAAAAATTCTTATACTTTATATTGGGATCGTTCAAAGGAGCCTACTATGGTGGATAATGTCCCGACATATGACTTGTTCTTGCGTGTCGCTAAAGTAGCGGACGGAACAGGTTCTGCTGCATCATCCATAGGAGAAGTCCGTGCGTTTAATGTTAAGTCTGTATTGGAGTCTGTGAATAGCGCTGAGGCTAATAAAGATTCAAAGTCTTTTAATCTTAAGGTCAATTATCTAAATACGATTAATGAAAAAGATAGTACGGATTTGAAATGGGCTTCTTATACCGTTCTATTCCAAGTCGTGAAAAACTCATAAAGAAATTAGTATAGAAGTTGAGGGCGTACCGATAAGAAGATTATCGATACGCCCTATTTTTTTGCCGTTTTTTTTATGTATATGGGTAAAGATCGTATCTTTGCGTACTTTAAGAGGAGTATTGTGAAATGAGATACAAGAATTTAATAGGTTTTGTCTGGGTGGCGGTTATCATGGGTCTGTTTACCTCTTGCCTAAAAGACATAAATAACGTCTATAATCCGGGAACGACCGCCGCTGTGGTTCGTCAACATGGAGATAGCGCGTTGATGATGGCTAATACCCGGTTCGGTTGGATCTATGCGACGAAGCTGAGCTCATACTCAGAGGGTAAATGCTTGTTGGTGAGTTTTGATTATGATCCTAGCTTGCCGGAAAATACGGGTGCGGAACAAAAAGGGTATTATACGGTGACGATACAAGGGGAAACCGCCGTTAACCAGCAAAACGCTGAGAGTCCTCTTACGGATACGCATAAACTATTGACAAATGAGCAACCGATACTTGCGGTTAATCCGAACGACTCTGTTCTGTACGTCAAATTGGAAGATTATTTGTTTTTGCCTTCCGCCTGTTGGACAACAAAAGACCGGGCTTTAAATTGGCAACTGACTTATGATCCGACTCAACAACCAGTTGTTGAAAATCGGAAATCAATTTATTCCTTATATTTACGGGCTGCCGCTACGACCGGAAAGCCGGAGGATAAGGCAGAGGAGGCTATCGCGGTTATCAATGCCTTTAATCTGGCGAATTTTATCAAGGATATGCGAGAACAAGGTGGACGCGACGCGGATATGTATGTTCGGATTCATTATATCGATCAAATTAATCCGAAAGATAGTACCCAGTTTACATGGGGAGTAACAGATCCTTTACTTATAAACTAAAGAAGATGAGAAAGCGAATTTTATACGGCTTATTTTTATCCTTATTTTTCTTAATGACCTCTTGTATGGAGGATGGAAGTAATTCCATCAATTATCATCGAGTAGGAGTGATACGTGAGAATCCTATGCGATGTATCTACACGGCGGATGATCAAGGGGAGATCTTTATCGTCTCTTCCTCTGAGTTTGAGAATCGGACGGATTTGAAAGATGGCGACTGCTGTGTGGTTGATTTCAAGACGAATTTTAGCGAGGAATTGGGCAATGGTGTTTACAACGCTGAGATTTATAAGTATGATTCGGTCGCTGTATGGCCTTTGCATGAGACATTGACTGATACTACGGTTGTATTGGACAAGGAGCGTCTGGTTACGCTGGACTTTAAGAAAAGTATTTATTTGGAAGGACGTTTCTTCTTGCAAACCCAACATGTAAATCATCAGGTAGACCAAAAGGATATTTTCAATTTATCCTATAACCCTGATCAGGAGGTGGAAAAAGATGATGACGGACAACGGATCTATAACCTATATCTCCGGGTAACCCAAGAGGGGGGTACCGGCGATTCCACTAAATGGATCAATACGACCGCTTTTACGATCGATAAGTTTTTGGACCAAGCCAAAGCGATAGAGAGCAGGGAGGGGCAAAATGAGATAAACTTTAAAATAAATTATGCCGAACGCTATAATGCGGATACAACCGCATGTGTTTGGGGGGCTACCGACGTATTTACGTTGCGTTTTACGAATTAAATATATACTTTTGCTATTTAAAAGTAAACAGAGATGTATAAGGAGATATTTAGGTGGGTAATCGCTATCATCTCACAGCCGGCGAAGGCGTGGGTCTTGTTAGCGAAAAAAGGAGAGAAGCAGGAGGAGTTCTTATCCCGATTCGTGTATCCTTTGATCGGCTTCGTTACTGTCGCGGCTTTTCTGGGCGTATTGTTTACGCGGAAGGAGTTTGATTTAGAGCTGGCCTTGAAGTCGTCTATCCGGACATTGGTGTCCTCGTTCGGTGGTTTTTACCTCGGGGCTTATCTGATGAACGAGATATGGCAAGGTATATTTAAACGGGAGAAGGATTTGAAACTGTGGTTGCGCTTCGTCGGGTATTCCTCGTCGTTGATGTTCGCTTTGAATATCGTATTGATGTTGCTTCCCGAGTTTTTCTTCTTGCGGATATTTATCCTTTATACATTTTATATTGTTTGGGAAGGCGCTGGTCCTTATATGGGAGTCGAGGAGAAGATCCGCTTGAAGTTCGTAGGATTTACAACCGCCATAATATTACTGACTCCGGTAGTTATCGAGATTTTGTTATCGATGCTGATGCCCGGTTTGAGTTTTTGACAGAATAACACAAGATGAAAGAGAAGATTAGTAATAACATACAGATAAAGAATAAGCGGGCGACGTTCGACTACGAGTTGCTCGACACTTTTACGGCCGGGATCGTACTGACCGGAACGGAGATTAAATCGATCCGTTTAGGGAAGGCGAGTTTGGTAGATACGTTTTGTATCGTGGAAAAAGGGGAACTGTGGGTGAAGAATATGTACATCGCCGAATATTTTTACGGTACGTACAATAATCACAACGCACGGCGGGACCGGAAATTACTTCTTACCAAAAAGGAATTACGAAAGATCGAGGGCGCCGTTCGTGCCAGTGGTTTTACGATCGTTCCCACTCGTTTGTTTATCAATGAGAAAGGATTGGCGAAAGTAGTCGTCGCGATCGCACGAGGTAAAAAGGAATATGATAAGCGAGACTCCATCCGGGAACGTGACGACCGACGGGAGATGGATCGGGCTTTCAAACGATAAGTCGAGATGGAAACAGGGCAAGGCGTGATCGGTAGGGTTTGGGGATGTATCCTGAAAGCTCTGCCTAAAGCAGGCAAGACGTGTTTATGGCTGCTAAAGATTATTTTGCCTATTTCTTTATTGGTCCGTATATTGCAATATTCCGGAATATTAGGTCAGATCTCGGATTGGTTAGTGCCCGTGTTCTCGTTGGTGGGTCTGCCGGGGGAGACAGCCATTGTTTTTATAACCAGTATATTCTCCCCATTATATGCTCCGATCGCTTTGATCACCTCGATGTCTTTAGGAGTCCGTGAAGCTACGATATTGGCATTGATGTGCCTTACTTCCCATAATCTAATGGTAGAATCCTCCGTACAGGCAAAGACCGGGTCTTCTTTCTGGGAGATGACGCTGCTCCGTTTGATCATGAGTTTCGTGATCGCCTTTTCTTTGAATTGGGTAATGCCCCATGAAGGATGGGGACAGGTCGGGATCGCTCAAAGTGCGGCTGTATGCGATAATTGGTTGGAAGTATTCGTACTTTGGTTTACCAGCTCGATGAAGGTGGTGATTTCTATTTTGATAATTGTTACGGCTTTAATGATCCTTCATTATATATTGGAAGAGTTTAATCTAATGAAAGGATTGTCCTCGGTCTTTTCTCCGCTGATGCGATTATTTGGCTTGCCTCAAGATGCCGCTTTTTTGTGGTTGGTAGGTAATGTGGTCGGACTGGCTTATGGCGGGGCTATTATGGTAGAGCAAATGGAGCAGAGGAAGTTGTCTTACGGTGACGGCAACTTGCTGAACCATCATTTGGCCGTGTGCCATTCCCTGTTGGAAGATACGATCATCTTTGCCGCGATAGGGGTACCCGTTCTTTGGGTGGTGCCTACCCGTCTGTTTTTCGCCATCGCTGTGGTATGGATCCTCCGGGGATATAGTTATATGTACGCAAGAAAGGTAAAACATATTTATGAATAAGGAACGATTTCTGCGACTCTTGAATGAGCGCATTTTGATCTTGGATGGTGGTATGGGTACCATGATCCAAAGTTTCAAACTAAACGAACAAGATTACCGAGGCGAACGTTTCGCCGATTTTCCGGGACAGTTGAAGGGGAACAATGATTTATTGTGTATCACCCGCCCGGATGTAATCCAGTCTATTCATCGTCAGTATTTGGATGCGGGAGCGGATATCTTCGCTACGAATACGTTTAATGCGAATGCTATTTCCATGGCAGATTATGCGATGGAGGCCTATGTACGTGAGATAAATCTGGCCGCCGGCCGATTGTCGAGGGAAGTGGCGGATACCTATATGGCAGAGCATCCGGATCGTACGATCTTCGTGGCCGGATCGATCGGTCCTACCAATAAGACAGCTTCCATGAGTCCGGATGTAAGCGATCCCGCTTATCGTGCCGTAACTTATAAAGATTTGTATAATGCCTACAAGGAGCAAGTCGAGGGACTTGTTGATGGCGGGGTGGATATCATCCTTTTCGAGACTACTTTCGATACGTTGAACGTAAAAGCGGGATTGGAAGCGGCTGAGGTCGTGTTGAAAGAGAAAGAAAAAGACCTGCCGATTATGTTGTCTTTGACTTTGTCTGCGCAAGGTGGACGAACATTTTCCGGACAGACTTTATTGGCCTTCTTAGCTTCCATACAGCATACACATATTGTTTCGGTTGGCTTAAACTGCTCTTTCGGAGCGGCGGATATGAAGCCCTATTTACAAGAGTTGGCGAAGTATGCCCCCTATTATATCAGCGCTTATCCGAACGCCGGATTGCCGAATAGTTTTGGTACCTATGACGAGACGCCGGATAAAATGGCCCAACATGTGAAGCCTTTTGTGGAAGAGGGATTAGTGAACATTATCGGAGGCTGTTGCGGAACGACTCCAGCGCATATCTCCCGGTATCCGGAGTTGGTGAAAGGAGCTAAACCGCATATCCCGGCTTTGAAACCGGATTGCCTGTGGCTGTCGGGCTTGGAACTGCTGGAGGTGAAACCGGAGAATAATTTCGTGAACGTGGGAGAGCGTTGTAATGTGGCCGGTTCTCGGAAATTCTTACGCTTGATAAAAGAAGGCAGTTATGAGGAAGCGTTGACGATCGCTCGTAAGCAAGTGGAGGATGGCGCCCAAGTGATCGATATCAATATGGACGATGGTATGTTGGATGCCGTGAAAGAAATGAAGACATTCTTAAACTTGATCGCCTCCGAACCGGATATTGCCCGTGTACCCGTCATGATCGATTCTTCTAAATGGGAAGTGATCGAGGAAGGCTTGATGTGCGTGCAAGGAAAGAGCATCGTGAATTCCATCTCCTTGAAAGAAGGAGAGGAGGTCTTCCTTAAACATGCCGCCCGTATTAAGCAACTGGGTGCGGCTGCGGTCGTGATGGCTTTCGACGAGAAGGGGCAGGCGGATACCTATGAAAGAAAGATTGAGATTTGTGAACGGGCCTATCGCCTATTGATCGAGAAGATCGATTTCAATCTCCAAGATATTATTTTTGACCCGAACGTATTGGCGATCGCTACCGGTATGGAGGAACATAATGGCTATGGTCTGGCGTTTATCCGTGCCGTTGAATGGATCAAGAAGAACTTGCCGGGTGCGAAGGTGAGTGGTGGTGTAAGTAATTTATCTTTCTCTTTCCGGGGGAACAATCATGTACGCGAGGCTATGCATTCCGTATTTCTATATCATGCGATTGGGAAGGGGATGGATATGGGTATCGTGAATCCGTCTACCTCCGTACTTTATGAGGATATAGAGCCGGAGTTCCGTACCTTGTTGGAAGACGTGATCTTGGCACGCCGTCCGGAAGCTGCCGAGGAATTAATTACTTATGCTCAAAATTTACATGTTCAAGCTTCCGGAGAAACTCCGGAGAAGCATGAGGCTTGGCGTGAGCTTTCATTGAAGGAGCGTTTGGAGCATGCCTTAATTAAAGGGATCGGAGACTATTTGGAGGATGATTTACAAGAAGCCTTGCGGACTTATTCGCATGCCGTGGATATAATTGACGGTCCGTTAATGAGCGGAATGAATAAGGTCGGCGAGTTATTCGGTGCCGGAAAGATGTTTCTCCCTCAAGTCGTGAAGACCGCACGTACGATGAAAAAGGCCGTGGCTATTTTACAACCGGCCATTGAATCTGAAAAGAAAGCTTCCGGCTCTGCGAAGGCCGGTAAAGTGATTTTCGCTACGGTAAAAGGGGATGTACATGATATCGGTAAGAATATCGTCTCTATCGTATTGTCTTGTAATAACTACGAGGTGATTGATTTAGGGGTAATGGTTCCCGCAGATGTGATCATAAAGAAAGCGATCGAGGAGAAACCGGATCTGGTTTGCTTATCCGGCCTGATAACCCCTTCTTTAGAAGAGATGGCGCATGTTGCGGACGAGATGCAGAAAGCGGGACTTACGATTCCTATGATGGTGGGTGGCGCTACGACCTCCAAATTGCATACGGCGGTGAAGATCGCTCCGCATTATGATTATCCGGTGATTCATGTGCTGGATGCCTCACAGAATCCGTTGATCGCCGCCAAACTATTGAATCCAGATACCCGTGACGCTTATATCAGGGAGTTGGAACAAGAACAAGAAGCCTTGCGTGCCTCTTTAGGGCAGAAGAAAGAGACCTTGGCTTCTCTTTCAGAGGCTCGTAAGCATCCGATAGAAATAGATTGGACCGGGTATACACCGGTTGTTCCGGCCCGGATGGGGGTACATGTTATCCCTTATATCCCCTTGGAAGAAGTGATTCCTTATATCCACTGGACCTTCTTTTTTAGCGCATGGAAATTGAATGGCCGTTTCTCGGAAATCTCCCAGATACATGGTTGCGATTCTTGTCGTGCCTCTTGGTTGGCCGGATTCCCGGAAAAAGATCGTGCGAAGGCTACCGAGGCGATGCAATTATACAAGGATGCTGTTAGGTTATTGGATCGGCTGGTCAATATGAAGGTTGAATATTGTAAAGCGATTTACGGATTTTTCTCAGCGAATAGTGAAGGGGATACGATCCGAATGGGTGATATAGCGCTGCCTTTATTACGTCAGCAAGTAAAAAAAGAGGAAAATATTTATAAATGTCTTTCCGATTATGTAATACCGGTTTCCGAGGAGCGAACTGATTATGTAGGGGCGTTTGTCGTTACCGCTGGAGCTGGCGCTGATTGTTTGAAGGATAAATTTGAGGAAGAAGGCGATACCTATAATTCAATGTTGCTGCAAACCTTGACCGATCGCCTAGCGGAAGCTACAGCCGAATATCTTCATGAGAAAGTACGTAAAGAATATTGGGGATATGCTAAAGACGAATCCTTGTCTATCCCGGATCTTTACAAGGTGAAATACCAAGGAATCCGTCCGGCTATCGGTTACCCTTCTCTACCGGATCAATTATTGAATTTCACATTGGATGGATTGCTCGATATGTCGCGAATTGGTGTTTCGTTAACCGAGAATGGTGCCATGTATCCTACGGCTTCGGTTAGTGGGATTTATATTGCCCATCCCTCTTCTCAATATTTCATGATCGGTTCTATCGATGAGGAGCAGATGAGAGATTATGCGAGCCGCCGGAATTTAACGGAGGAGCAAGTCCGAAAGTTATTGAGTAGGAATATAGGATAATTTAGTAGCATCACTGCAACCCGGGTTGCAGTGATGCTGCAATGCCTGTGCAGTAATACTGCAACACCTATTGCAGTAACACTGCATAGGCATTGCAGTAAAAAATCGATCAATACGATCTATCTGCCATAGTAATGCTTGGCGGAAGGAACCATGATAACGTTCAATTCCGGATCAGCCATGTCTGGATCGATCGGGAACATCGGTCTCACGATATTCTTATAGGGAAGCTTCTTGAAGTCCTGATCCACGCCTCCCCTTGTAAAAGCCATCACCCAATCCGCTTGTATATTGTACCATTGGGTTACAAGGTAACCCTGTTTAACCATTACGATATCCATTTCCTTCGGGTCAATTCCTGAACCCTCTAGGTTTGGAGTGGGAGACGATGTGCCTACTACCACATAAACGCTTCCGGTCTTTACGATAGCGATATCTCTTTTCCGTCTCCATGATTCCGCGTTCTTGTCTTCTTCCGGACTGACATAAACCACGGTACCCGACAATTTCACGGGACCTTCGTAGGAATTATCGACCATGGCACCTACCATGCCTTCTACGTGTCCGCCTACGCCGACCTTACGTGCCTGCTTAACCACTTCTTCTCCCGGGATGGAGCAATAAAGAACGCTCTTTCCCTTATCAGTCTGGAATTCCGGACGCTTCAAGAGTCTCGCCAAAGTCCAAGTGACCTCGCCTGAGCCGCCTCCGCCGGGATTATCTCCCATATCACTGATAAAGAAAGGCTTCTTTTTGCTTGCTATTGCCAAATCGATACATTTCTCGAGCGAATATCCCGGAGCTTCCAGCGAGAACTGCTTACGGACATCCCAGAATTTCTGGGCGAGTTTCTTCGCCCCGGCTTTTACCTGTTCCTCATCGTCACCGTAAACCATCACGGTTCCTTGGTTCCGTGGGTTGTCTCCCCAAACATAACCGATCCAGATCCCTGCGTCTATCACTCCGGGCATGGCTTCAACCTCGGGAACCAATGCGTACAGCGATTTCGCAGGCTCGACACGGGTACTCGACCATTCGCCGGAAACTAGGACAGGAACAGCAACCCATGCCTTGTATGCCGGACGTCCTTTCCCCGACTCAAGACGTTCCAACAAATTGACGACCCCTCGCCGATGTGATTCGCGAGAATCCGCATGCGGTGCTTGACGATAAGTCGTAATCAAATCGGAGTTGAGAGCTACCAACCAAGACGTATTTCCGTGAAGGTCCATCGTGGTGGTAGTCAAGACATCGTTTCCGATCAAGCTACGCACCTTCTCCATGAATTCGCCCTCGGGATCGGCTACGCCTTCCACGCTACAAGCTCCGTGGTTATAAAACCAGAAAGCGTCATAGGGCATATTGGCCTTGATCATCTCCAATGTTTTTTCCACAAATGCGTCGTACGATTCTTTTGTCACGGGGCCTCTTCCACCGCCATAGCCAATCTGCGTGGGAAGCCAAGTGGCCGCCTGTCCCATTGCGGAGTCTGGGCTGAGATAGTCCGGCATTCTTACGGGGTGTCCTACGAGCGGCTGCCTATTCGGGACGAACACGCTGTTTTCTATCTGTATACCGGCAATACCGATACGAGGTTTTTTCTTCTGTCCAAAGACCTCTCCAACGAACGATACGGCCAAGAGACAGATTCCGAGCAATACTAAATTCCTATTCATACTATTATGATTTTTGCGAATTGTTATTTCCTTATTAATTAGTTATTAAACCGTCACTAATATCAATCTCGGTTTGAGGTATAGGCAATACTTCCGCACCGGCGCTGAAAGGAGTCTTAGCTCCAAATTCCGCCTTCTTGGTTCCGTTAAATACTTTCTCGCCCCATCCTACACGTACCACGTCAAAGAACCGGAAACCTTCCATTCCAAACTCCAGATGACGCTCGTTCATGATGTCTTCAAACAATTGGCTTCCTGTATGGTTTTTAGGAGCCAAGTTGACATGGCTTCTTACCTCATTCAGATACTTTTGCGCATTAGCGATATCGCCGCTGAAATAGCAAGCCTCGGCATAGTTCAAATATACCTCCGCGAGGCGGATAAGCCTGAGGTTCGTGGGTTGATTATTTCCCCGATTCTCCTCTCTTTGCCCGGGCGCGAGATATAGTTTGCGATTGTACCAACCGGTTCGGTCGTCCGTAACGGGTGCCACATCGCCTTTGGCCGCGGTCTCGATCTCTATGGCCTCTTCCGTGGAAAGGAGAGTGGTCTTCTTTCGTATGATATCCCCCTCGGCATCATAAGCGTCTGCCAAGGCCTGTGTAGGTTGTGCGCAACCGAAGCCGATCGTCATGTTTCGGGGCATAGACATCAGCACGTGACGGTTGCCGTTATTAACGCCATACCCGCTTTGGGTTGTGGAGGTATACATATTTACTTCAAGGATTGAAGAAGAGCAGTGCTCGCCGTCCAGTGAGAATTGCCAAGCGTAATCCTCCGGAGCGACCAAGCTATACTCACCCCCGCACTCATTCTGGAATTTCTCGAATGCCTTTTTTACCTCATCGTATTTTTTCTCATACAGATAAATACGTGTTTGCATGGCGATGGCCGCGCCTTTGGTAATCCTTCCCGCATAGCTTGACTCGTAGTTAGCCACCTCACTTTTCTTAGGTAATACGCTAACCGCATCGTTTAGGTCTTGCTCGATAACCGAGTATATCTCTTCGACAGACGCACGTCCGAGTCTCTCATGATCGAGATCCAAGACTCCCGTATAGCAAGGAACACCACCAAAGGTTTTCACAAGCTCGAAATAAGTATAGGCGCGAATAAACTTGGCCTCACCGATCATCTGTTCCCTGTTATATTTCGAGAATAGGGCATCGTCTGCCATTTCCATATCCCGTATAAACAAATTGGCCTTATTAATACATTGGTAAGAATACCGATATTTGTTCAAGATCTCGGTATGATCCGCTTGATACTGATAATTCTCCAGCAACGTGAAGGTTTGTGCGTCGTTCGAAGAACCGCTGTAGGTCGCGTCATTCGACAACACGTCGCCGAAACATTGCATTGACCATGTGTAACGGAAGTCCTTCATGACGGAATAGACAGCGGTCAGACGCAAGAAAGCTTGTCTTTCCTCTGATATCTCTCCAGCCTCCGGACTTCCTAACGGAGCTAAATCCAAATCTGCACAACTGCTGAATCCTGTTAAAATCGCTAGTACGATTCCTATGATATATTTGTTTTTAAACATGACATTATAAATTTTAAAAAGTAACATTAATACCTCCGGTGAATGAAATGTTCTGAGGATAGATACCGTAATCTATGCCTCTAGACAAAGAGCTGGACTGACCCACTTCCGGATCCATACCCGAGTAACTGGATATCGTAAACAAGTTCTGGCCGCTTACATAAAAACGTACTTTTTGTAGTTTTATCCTCTGCGTGAGAGAAGCGGGCAGGGTATAACCTAGCTGGGCGTTTCTCAAGCGGAAATAAGTCCCGTTTTCTACGTACATGTCCGAGAAGCGGTCATTGTCGTTTACGTCCGTAGCCGTCAGGCGAGGGATGTCCGTATTTGTATTATTTGGCGTCCAATAGTTCATTAACGCTCTATCCTTGTTCGTTATATCGTTCGGGAAGTAGGTGTAATAACGCATCGCGTTGAATATCTGATTACCGATTGTTCCACCAAACTGCAAATTGAGGTCGAAGCCTTTCCACGCCATACCCATGTTGATACCGTATATGATATCCGGAATAGGATTACCGATCATGCATCTATCACTTGAGTCTAACTTGCCATCGCCATTCGTATCTACGAACAATACATCGCCCAATTCGGCATTAGGTTGGAAATCCGCCCGCTTAACGGCATTCAACTGTTCCTGTGTTTGGATAAGCCCGTCTGTCTTATAGCCCCAGAACGCGCCGATAGGCATACCTTCATTCGTATAGGTGAGGTACATGCTTCCGTTTCGGAATGGTCCATCGGAGATTGGTGTGCCACCATTCAATTTCGTCATGCGGTTACGGATGGTCGACATATTTACTCCCACGTTGTATTCGAAACCGCTTTCGGTCTTGTCTCTCCACTCGAGATTCATCTCGATACCGCGGTTGTTCGCCTCGCCGATATTGGTGTAGGTGTTGCTGGCATATCCCATATAGATAGGCATAGGAGCGGCCAGCAGCATGTCCTTCGTTGTCTTGTAATAATACTCGAAGCTGAAGACCATGCGGGTGTTAAAGAAGCTTGCGTCAAGACCGATATTCAGAGATTCCGTGGTCTCCCATTTAATATCCGGATTGCCCAATCTGCTCACGGCAATACCTTGATACAAGGTCTCATTCTCTCTCGCTCCGAATAAAGCACCGTATTGCGTACTCAATGACAGCAAACTACGATCCACATAATTGGTGATATTCTGATTTCCGATCTGTCCCCAACCCCCGCGGAGTTTCAAGGAGGAAACCCATTCGGCGTTCAATTTCTGGAAGAACGGTTCGTTGTCGATTCTCCAACCTAGAGCGAACGAGGGGAAGTTACCCCAGCGATTCTTGGAAGAGAATTTAGAGGAGCCGTCTCGCCGGAAAGTGGCTGTAATAAGGTATTTGTTATTGTAATCGTAGTGTAGGCGGCCCAGATAAGACATCAAACCATATTCCGTAGCGCTATTGCTGGCCGTGGTCTTGTTCTTGTCCAGCGTAGCGTCTATATAATGCAGGTTATCCGACTCTCCGATAAGATCTCTCGCATTTACGCTCAAGGTTTCCTGCTTACCCCATTCATTGGTATAACCTACGAGAGCGGATATGGAGTGCTTCTCGGCAAACGTTTTCTCATACGAAAGGGTATTCTCGAACGTATAGTAATGCCCTTTGGTCTGCGACTTCGATAAACTACTCTCTAAATTTCTTTGGCTTGAGGATACCTCATAGACAGGCGAGAAGGTTTTATTGTCTACCCTTCTGATTTCCGCTCCGAAGCTACTCTTGAACTTCAATCCTTTTATAATCTGCCATTCCCCATACATATTGCCGATGAAAGCAAGTTTCTCCCGTTGATTATCCCGATACATGATACTTGCCAATGGGTTATAGTAGTCAATATAAGGAGAGTAACCATATGAACCGTCTGCGTTTTGGGCGGGAGTTACCGGATCCAAACGGATTGCGTTACTTACGACACCATAGTCGGAGTCGTACACATTACTACTGTTGCGCTCGCTAATACTTGCGTCGGTAGATCTTGCGATCGACGCGTTGGTACCCACTACCAAATGATCTTTGAGCACCGTTTTTTCCGTGCTTTGACGGACACTGAACCGTTCGTAGTTGGATTTCTTGATCGTTCCATCTTGGTTGATATAGTTCAAGCCCAGATTGAATTTATAGTCGTTCTCTTTACCACCGCTTATGCCGACACTGTAGTTATGCATAAAGGCCGTATGCGTAATCTCGTCCATCCAATTGGTGGAAACATTACGATTGACAAGGGCCAAGTTGATGGGAACGCTCCTCACTGTGTTCAACTGTTCTTGATAGTCGTACCATTCCGGACCTGACATCAAATCGAGATTATTCAATATTTTGTTCATACCCCAATATGCGTCGAGCGTAACGGTGGTTTTTCCAGCGGCGCCTTTTTTCGTAGTGATAAGGATTACGCCGTTCGCGCCACGGGAACCGTAGATAGCGGAAGCGGAAGCGTCTTTAAGCACCTCCATAGACTGTATATCCGATGTGTTCAGGTAGTTTATATCCGTCACGGGCATCCCATCCACGACGAACAATGGCTCCGCGTCGTTTACCGTACCGACACCTCTGATACGGATCGTGGCGGCGGAACCCGGAGATCCGGAACTGGAAGTGACGGATACACCGGTAGCCAAGCCTTGCAATGCGGTAGAAACATTGGCCACTGCTTGGCGAGCGATTTTCTCCTCGCTCACGGACGAGATAGCCCCCGTGATATCACTTTTCTTCATCGTACCGTAACCAATCACTACCACCTCATCCAACTTTTGTGTGTCCTCTTGCAAGGAGATGCTTAAAACCGATTTATTGCCTACCGAAATCTCCTGGTTCATATAACCGATATAGGACACTTGCAAAATAGCGTCTTTGGCTACTTCCAACGTGAATTTTCCATCTATATCCGTTATTGTCCCGTTTGTTGTCCCTTTTACCATCACATTGGCGCCAATTATCGGCATACCGGTAGCATCAATCACGGTTCCGGTGATCTGACGGGTGTTTTGTTGCGGGGTGGATACGATTGATGGTTTCTCTATAATCTTGATGTCGCTTTTAATGCGCATGTTTGGGGAGTGTACGGAAGCGTATACCCCTGTGGTAAAAATAAATAGCGGGATTGAGGTTAATTTCATGACTCTGCCCAATTTAGTTTTTGTGTTTAATCGGGGTTTAGGATTCCCCTTATAATTTTCATTCATACATTTGTAATGTTTTAGTGTTAGTATTATTTGATTTAAAGGCGCTTAGAAACTTGTTTGGCTGGGTTATGTTGCCATATCTTCCAGCCAGTTTCCCTGTTAGATATGGTTCATGATGGTTCCTGTTTCATAGGCTCTCCTTTCTTTAAGATTAACTTTAGTAAACTAAATATGTTTATTTGGTTGTTTGATTTGCAATATTCGTGAAAAAAAACGACACCTGCAAGCAAGTCTCTGCTAATTTAACCTAAATTCCGCAGCATTTTAGTTTAACTT
>OCPV01000500.1_pt1 | contig 29439 bp, 31 predicted proteins | sample 1538511 | NCBI WGS metagenome assembly OCPV01 (sample SAMN04571704, study PRJEB22368) | human gut metagenome | biome: human gut; material: stool | host: Homo sapiens | place: Luxembourg | collected 2012-08-30 | reverse complement strand
CAAGTAAAAGAAAGAATTTCTCTATGTTAAGATAACAGTTTACTTTAAATTCTTATCTTATTGATGGATTGATTTGAAAGACAAACGCTTATGAAAGTTCTGAAAAGTTTCGGGTAACGATTTGGAGATTGTGCTAATTTCAGTATTTTACAGCTTCTTACTTATGGAACAACCCTCTTAGGATACAAAGATACGGATATTTTTTGAATAAGCAAATATTTTTATTCATAGAGAAAAAGGCTTCTTCTTATGGAGCATGTTTCAACAGATAAGAACAAGAATATGATACAAAATATTTGCAATAAAAATGAAGGTGTGTCATACGCGATGCGCCTTCTTTTTTTCGTTGACTATAAAAATCGGTTCATTTTTTTAAGCTGCGATATTTTGAGGATTTCTTTGATTTATGTGTTCGCAACATCTAAATATAGCTACTGTAAGCTCATAAAACAGCTAATCAGTCAATCCATACCTTCTTTAGCCATTTTTGCACACATCTTTTTTATATTGAAGGCAATGGCAAAGAAGGCAAAGTCCATGAAGACCTTATCCTTTCCAAAATGGCGGAAACGTTTGTAGTTCATATTGTATTTCATTTGTTCGAACACAGCTTCCGGTTCTATGCATCTCTGTCCTCTGTGTTTCAGTCCTTCCTTGGAACACAGCAGCTCTTTGGCTTTCTGCCTGTATCTTCTGAGTCTGTGATTCTGTTCTATCGTCCTGTTCCCCTTTGCCTTAAGATATCGGCATCTTAGCGGACAGTCTTCACATCTGACGGCTCTGTATCTGGCATTTTCGCTGATATATCCAAATGCTGTTTTCACATGTCCGGTCCCTATCCTTTGCATCTTTTGTCCCATAGGGCAGATACAAAAGTCATGTTCTTCATTGTAGTAGAAGTTTTCCGCCTTGAACGGGTCCGGTTTGAACCTTGACCGCTGTTCCATGTGGAAGTAGTTGTACTTGACGCCATAGCACATAATCTTGCAAAAGTAGCCTCTTAGGAGGTTTATGGCAACGAAAAAACAGCTTGAAAGGATGAAATCTTCAAAAGCAAGCTTATAAATTCTTCTTTTGAGAACAATACAAATGACTTCAATCTGAAATAAAACAAAAAAAGACCATCTCAAGTTTATTTTGAGACAGCCTCTTCATGAGTGGTGGCACCCAATTGATTTCTAGAAATCCGGTATAGTGGTTTGCCACTGCTATAGCGTATAAATTGTTTTGCCGATATTTATCGGCAGACAGTTTGTATAGCCTGTGGTATATTTTTTTAGAACTTTCTGAATGTGAGGCGTGCATAATCAGATTTCAGAATTAGTTTCTTGCCTGTTGCTTTTTCCACCTTAAGATGATTAATAGCTTGATTAAGTCCGAAAGGTTTCAATTCATTCAGTGTCGTTAGTTTTTCTTCATCTCCCCGGTGGCGGAATTCACTCATGGTTACCTCATCTCCTTTATAAGAGAAACGTCCGATATGAGTGTCTCCATTTCCATCTTTGGCACTGATTTCCACCAAATGTAACTGGATACTATAATAAATGCGGTTACATTCTTCTATTTTCCCATTAGTATATTCTATAGTCATTAATTGCCATCTGCCATCTAATTTGCCATTGATGGGAGCTTTGTCACAACTGCTGATTCCCAGCATAAAGAGTATGAATAATAATATTTGTTTCATATGTTGATTGGGTTGACAGTTAAAACTTCTATTTATTGCCCGATTTGATAATTCCTTGTTTGCGGATAACCAGCATTCCACCATAATTATTTCCAAGTATGCTGCCGCGATCCATAGCTCCGGATACAGTGAAACTCCATCCTTTCAGTTGTTGTGGAGCATAAGTTACTTCAAACAAAGAGTTGAATTGTTTCTTGATCTCATTCAGAGGATTATCATAAGTACCCCAATGGCGGGAGTAGGAGAGCAGCACACGATAACTTAGCGACTGACAGGGGGAACCGCAGAATCCTATGTGATGTGCCAGTACACGATTGCTGATAAAAGTAATCTGTCCGTTCTTGTTGTAAATAGGTCCGGGAAGTAAAGGATTACCTATTCCCATTCCCCAATGCTGCCATCCTTGATAGAGGTAGTGATTATAATAATTATCTTTAGCACTGATTTGCTCTTCAAATTCCCCCCAAAAGGAATCATACAGCATAGGTCCGGTTTGATCTTTTGTTCCTAATCCTTCGTATACAAAAGTATCAATGAAGCGGTTTTTGGGAAAAGTTATTTCCAGTCCGATGTGTCCGTCTTTCCAACGTCCGTATTGGAAAAACATTTGGGAGTGGTCGTCGAAATAATGTTCATAATAGATCTTTACCTTCCACCGGTTAAGATAAGCTGTTGCGGCAAAATTCCAGCTACCGACATGGTTTCCGTAGATGTTTACTTGTTCGCCTTCGGGTGTGGTATCATCTCCGGCCATAGGAACCAATACACGCATAAAGTCAACAAACCGGGTAGGCATATCTATTACAGGCTCTTTTTGTCCTGCAATATATTGGTCTCCGCCAAATTGGGCGGACATTTGTATTCCTCCTTCAAATTCTACCGGAAAATGTTCTTTGTTTCCTACTTTGGCGAAAAGCGATTTACTGTGGTAAAGTACATCAATGGTATATGGGTTGCCTATGGAGGTGAAATGTTCCTGCCATTTGTCATCAGTAAAACGTCCATAGGCTATGTGTCCTTTCAAATGAAGCCATTTATGGGTACCTGGTATGGCTACATAATCAGGAACTTCCAGGCGTATTTGGGGAATGGGGCGGGCATTATTTGATTCTACCATACCTCCGCTACTTAACTTGGAATTCTTTAATTCGGGCAAGCGTTCTTTGCTGCCGATACTCAGGTTCAACCATCGGTAACTGAGGTCTGCATAGGCTTGTTGGATGATGAAGGAGGAGGTGAAATTGTAGGCGGTTGCCAAATCCAGTCCTGCACTGAAGCCGAAATGTTGGTTTAATGGCATTGTATGTGCAATCCCTGCCCGTAAATAACCATTTTCGGTATTGGCAGAAGATAAACCTTGCCTGTTGGCAGTAAGCCACATCGGCGCGTAGGTTCCTTTACCCGATGTTCCTCCCATCTCAACGGTATATTCTGTTTTGACAGGGAGTTGGGCATTGGTGTGCTGCGTAAAGAATAGTTGTATTTTCTTCATTTAGTTTATGTGTTTTGGTTTAGATGTGTTAATAATACTTCTACAAAATATCATGGCATATGAAGTGATTATACTCTATCATCTTCATATGCCATTTTTATTGTCATTTTTCTGTATATTCTACTATACTTTTATCGGGCAAGACATAAAATCTCAGAAGAAGTCTGCTGACCTCTTCTGATTCTTTCAGTAAACTTATATCATGCTGCTTTCACCGTTTTGTTCCTGATCCTGTCAAGCATCAGTATGGCGTTTTCCGTATGTATTCCGAAGAAAATCCGCAGGATTTCCCGCTTCCTGTTCCTTGCCTTTATTCTTGCGAGCGAGTAATGTTGCTTTTGAGTACCGAAGCTTCCTTCAAGCCGATGGCTTTCTTTTGAGAGTTCACTTCTAGGCACCTGGCTCATCTTTTGCCGCTCTTCCCTTGCGCACAAAGGATGTGGATATTCCATATCTTGTACAGAACTTTCTGTTGGCATTATTGGCATATATGGAATCGGCAGCCAGACATCTTACCTTAAGCCTTATACCCTCATTGAACGCATTGAACGAGAGATGCTCGATGAACGATATATCGTCTATCTGTATATTATTGACCTTTGCACCGAACTCGACGGACTTGATTCCCTTGCCTCTGACGATGGGACGTACATAATGACGGTTAATATTGACGATACGGTCACTGACTTTTCACCCTTCAAACATTTCCTTTTCCTGTACAAGAACCTTCCTGATGATGGAAAGATGTTTATGATAATCTTGGGTATATCGGAGTGAGGTTCCGTACTCTCTATGAATTTCACCCCTTTGATTGAGGAGTTTTTCAAGGAGTCTGATCACGCTTGAGCATTCTTGTCCTTGAAGCTCTCCTCTTTCTTTTCTTGCAGTAGGACAGATAGGATTCCGCCACATTCCTGTATTTGTTGCGCGGACGCCTTATGCCCAGCTCCCTGCAATGCCGGCATATATGCCTGTAGAGCCATTCGATGCTTTCCCAAAGGAGTTTCATGTCCGTAGGAAAACGCATGTGGCTCTCATAGCATGTGGCATCGGTCATGCAGACGTGAAGGTTATCAAGATAAGGTTTCCAGTGTGAAGCTAGGATCTCTTGGAAGAAATCAATGTCAAGGTGGGATGCTGTCGGATGCGACGAGGATGCCGAACAAATCCGTGGATCCCCGCCTTTTCATGAGACAGAGAGTGGCTGTCTGCCTAATTTTTCGCATCTGGGTAATGTGCCCACAGTTCCTTGTAGGTCTCGGCAAGTGCGCGGTGAGCTTCGTCAATCACTATCAGGTCTGACCTGTCATTTTCCACATCCTCCCAATGGTGTGACAGCCATTGGATGAACAGACCAATCCCTCCTCTTTCCGTATGCCGTACCGCACCACCGTATCTTCTATCTGTTCTACCAGTTCACGACGGTGGGTGGCAATCCACACACTTTGCCTTTGCCGTTCTTGCAAATGCTCATGAATGACCGACGCGAGCGAATGGAGCTTGCTTATACCTGTTGGCATTTGTACCATCATGTTTTTATTCAACCTCCACGTATCAGACACGCATAGCCTGATGCTCTGTTGGTAAGGGCAGAGAATGTTGGAATAAGACTTCATTGGATATTGTCATCAGCGTCATCCTTTGAATCCATTGGAACATTCCACGGCACATCCAAGAAACGGTGTCTTAAAGGAAGGTTACTTTCATTGTCCACGCAGAAATTTTCTATATCATAAAGTGAGTTCGTCTCAAATTCCATCAAGTCCTTTATCCGCTTGTCAATGTACCCATTGTTTATCTTGAAACGCTCTACGGCCAGGTCAAACTGTACCGTGTCGTTCTTGAGATCACCGTCCACATAATACTACATCTTGGACATCATGTCCTTGTATGCCTTGCCTTCCCTGTGGACTTCTATCGTACTTCTGTACGATTTTAATGCCATCTCCATGGAGTATAAGGCTTGATGTTCTGCCATTCAATCCAAGGCTTCAAGCGAGGTTAGCGTAGTTTTTATTGGGCTCCATCTTCACTGGACGTGTGCAAAGCGTCAACCTTTCATGAGGTTAATTCTATTTCAAACACACCTTGAAATACAACCCAACCGACCAATACCGTCCGTCATACAGTGAAGCCGTCACATTAATCCGATCTTTCCAAACAGCATAGTTCCCGCCTACGTTGAAAACATCGTCATAATATTCTCCCATTAGGTTCAAACCGTTCAGTGCCTTACTCCAAAATCCTTCATTGGGACGGTTAAAACGGTAATTCACGCCGACTGTAACGCCATGTTCATTATCGAAGTCTAATCCGTCAAACTGAATGACGGAGGCATGTATACCCAATGTTCCCCATTGTCGGATGGTGAAATGCTTGGTAGCAGCAAGGTAAAAACGGGTCAGATGATTGGTATTCTCTCCGACATCATCAAATGTAATATTTCCACCACCGTGATCAGAATGACTGCCCGGATCATTAACTCCCAATACTATCTGAGGTGTCCACTGTTTCCACCAGCCTTCTTTCCATAATCGCAATCGGCCATGAAAAGAACGGTCTTGATTCACGAACTTGCTCCATGTTTGTTGCGGCCAACCAGAACTACCTATCAAACCTTTTACCAATGTACAGGTATAGGCAACTTCCAACCAAGGAAAAATGGTGATGTTTAGGTAGTAATTATAGGTGTAAGGATTATACTCTTCATGAGAATTCCAATAGTCACTCCTATAAATATTGTGATCTATCATACTTCCACCTACCATGAAGGTTTTATCTTTCTGCATCTCAGCGGTCGGCGCATATAGAAGTCCTGTCGTCCCATACATCGTCTGTGCATTTATTCTGCTCCCATTTGTCAGAAGTATGATGAACAATACGATCTTTATTACTGATGAACAGGACTCCTTTGTATGGTCAATTTTAATTTTGTAGATTGCATTTAGAGTAAATGCACATTTACTAATAGATTTCATTAAAGGAGAGGTATTTATGTTAATACTCAATTTAGAGCGTACCCTTTTTATAAGGCATCAGAATGGATGCCTCACAAAAAATTGCTATTAAATTTGATTGTTTTTTAACTATTGGCATACTGCCAAGTCTATATTTTGTGGTGTCAGACTCAAAAAATCTCTGCAACCGTTAAAAATTCCGGTAAAAAATTTACCAAGATAACCCCATGCGGACCTGCCTTGCAGCTTCACCGTGCTGATTATGCTATGGTATACGGCGGCAATCTCCGCTCCCTCGTCACTTCCGAAGTGCAGGGAGTTCTTCCGTTTGGTGGTAAAGGGACGCACCGCCCGTTCCGCCAGATTGTTCGAGATCGGATAACGGCCGTCCTTTATATAAGTGAAGGCCTCATTCCAAAACTTGTGAAGATAATTCAGGGCCTCCCGCATATAACAACTTTTTTGCTCCTCCTCACTTTTCAACTCCTGCAGCAGGTTTGCCCGCAGGTTTATCATCGCCTCCATGGTCGGCAACCCCTGCCGTCGTCGGGTACGTTCCCCGTCGGTGATCATCTCCCTGTCATACTCCCTTTCAAAACGGAAGAGACGGTTTATATTGTCAAGGAACACATCCGCCCTCTTGTCGCCACCTTCCATCCGGGCTTTCACGAACTTCGCCCTCACGTGCGCCAGACAGACCTGATGGTCCGTATCCTTATACCTGTGGGTTTTCAGCCCGTCACCGATAAAGACATAAGCGTTATAACCGTCCGACATGAGGGCCTTCAACTCGGCATCACCTAAAAAGTTCGTCAGCACGTCACGACCACGGGAACCGTCCTCGTAGAAGAAGATCACCACACGTTCCGCCTTGTTGACAAGGACCCACATGTAGCATTTCTTGTAACGGTCATATTTACGGACCTTGCACCAGGTCTCGTCACAATTGACCACGGCATCCTTCTCCAGTGCGATCCTCTTCAGTTCCACCACCATACGGTCGAGGTATTTCCTGCCTTTCTTCAGCCAGTTGCGCAAGGTGTTCTCCGATACGGTCATTCCCATATCCCCAAGCCATTGGTGCAGCAGGCCGAAGATCACGTTCTTCACGTATACCTCATAGGCGATGGCCTGCAGGAACCCAAGAGTTATCCTGGTACCGTCAAACCGAGTTACCGCCTGCGGGTGTCCTTCCTTGGGGAAATACCCCCAGCGCGGCTTGCGGCCCTTCTCCACGTACTGCACCATCTCGAACTGTTCCTCCACAAGGCAGATGTCGAGACGGAAGGTCTTCACCATCTTGCGGTCAAGGATACGCCCGGGAACCTTGGAGAGATCCGACAAGTGCCTGACAGGAGTTCCGTTCACGCCCATGGTACGATAGGTTTCCGGACGGTTGCAGAGATCCCCCGGATTCGGAGAGGAGGGGTGGGATTCCTGTGTTTCCGACTCCGCAACGGAACGGGTATCCAACGATTCGTCCGTACCATCAAAGCCATCTTTCTCCTTCTCACGGTCAACCGGATCATCATCCGAACCGGAAGCATCCTTCTTTACAGACTGTTTCTTCGATCCGAAACGGTTCTTGCGGGCGGATTTGAGTTGTTCCTTCAGTTTTATATTCTCCCGTTCCAGGGATTTACGCGATTCGCGTTCTTCCTCAAGAAGGGATTGCAGATCATTCAATTTTTCCAGCATTTGGTTAGAGCGGGATAACTCTTTTGTCAGATCCTCCAGCACCAGTTTCATCGCGCGGTTATCCAGTTCCGTATTCTCCAGACGTTCGATCAGGTATTCCACATACCGGTTTTTCATTTCATCGGACATATTCTCACAGCGGTTAAAAGCACGACGCGAGAAGGTCTCCCGCGCCAGAAGCTCGCGTTTCTGAACTATCAACTGTCGTAATTCGTCCGTATCCATATCCTGCTTTTTGTGATATAAATATACAAAAAAAACTTGATATAACCATATAAACACAGAACATAATCATCTTATTTTTAACGATTTAATTACGGGACTCTCTAACAGGAGGACCACGTCCTTCCAGTCTATCCGGTAGGCGACCTCGTTACCTTCGTCATCTTTGATTATCCGCATAAACTGATAGCCCGCAACAAACTTTTTCTCGAAAAGACTATACGAACGGTTATCATAGGCGAACAGGCGAACGATACGCCGGTCTTTAGACATCACGATATAAATGTCACCGTCTGAAGGCTCACGGTGCAACTGTTCACGGATGACGGACAGCACACGGGAATGCTTACAACGCATGTCTGTAAAGCCACGCAGGTAATAGAAGCGGTTCATGCCCGTCACACTCAACATAGGACCTCCAGCTTTTGGAGCAGACGGTACAGACCCGGATAATCCAGATCTTTCTGGAGGATATGCAGGCCATTGCTCAAGGTCAGCTCCACGGATATACGCACGGGAAGCGCCCCCGGGACTTTGCCCGGCTTCCGGTGTCTGTGTACTGCACGGGGAGAAGGACTGTCCTTCTTTACTGGGGGTTCCCCTGAAAGGGAAGACGGCACGGATTCCGATGGTGGACCCGAGGGAACACCATCCACCTGAACTTCCACTATTTTTTTGCGGGTATCCTTGTACCATTTGTGAAAAATGTTATATGGAACATTGTTCCGTAAACAGAATGTCTGGACTGACATTCCGAGAGGCACCGCCTCGGTTTGATACTGAAAGTAGAATCTTTCAAGGTCTTCACTGCTTAGCATAATTCGTAAGTTTTAGTTCGCAGCGAAGATATATATTTCATTTTTGAGCCCTAATTTGAGTACTTACATTTATATGTTATTACCTCCCTCTAAATAGCGTTTATTTTAAATCGACTCTTATTTTTTATTCATAGACTACCTGTTTTTATACATCTCGTCGTAATATTTCTGATAGCCTCCGCTCGTCACGTTGTCCATCCATGCCTGGTTGTCCAGATACCACCGCACGGTCTTCTCTATGCCTTCCTCAAACTGCAGGCTCGGTTCCCAGCCAAGCTCTCTTTGCAGCTTGCGTGAGTCAATGGCATAGCGCATGTCGTGCCCCTTGCGGTCGGTAACATAAGTAATCAGGTTCATGTCCTCGCCCTCGGCTCTGCCCAGCAAACGGTCTACCGTCTTGATGAACACCTTGATGATGTCGATGTTCTTCCATTCATTAAAACCGCCGATGTTGTATGTGTCGGCAGTCTTGCCCTTGTGGAATATAAGGTCGATGGCGCGTGCGTGGTCCTCAACATACAGCCAGTCGCGTACGTTCTCGCCCTTGCCATAGACAGGAAGCGGCTTCTTGTGGCGGATGTTGTTGATGAACAGAGGTATCAGTTTCTCAGGAAACTGGTAGGGCCCATAATTGTTCGAGCAATTTGTTACGATGGTCGGCATACCGTAAGTGTCATGGAAGGCACGGACGAAATGGTCTGACGACGCCTTCGACGCAGAGTAGGGAGAGTGCGGGTTGTACTTTGTCTCTTCCGTGAAGAACTCTGTGCCGTAGGCGTGGTGATGCTCCGACGATGCCTTAGTAGTAAATGGAGACTCAATGCCTTCGGGATTGGTCAGCTCCAACGCGCCGTAAACCTCATCTGTTGAGATGTGATAAAAACGCTTGCCCTCATAGCCTTCCGGCAGACTCTCCCAGTATTCCTTTGCAGCCTGAAGCAGGGTTAGCGTGCCGATTACGTTAGTGTGGGCGAATGTGAACGGGTCTTTGATTGAACGGTCCACGTGGCTCTCGGCTGCCAAGTGGATAATGCCGTCCACGTTATACTTTGCCATCAGTGCCTTCACTATCTCATAATCACAGATGTCGGCCTTCACGAACGTATAGTTTTCTTTGTCCTCGATGTCCTTCAGGTTTGCCAGGTTGCCGGCATACGTCAGCTTGTCGAGGTTGATAATGTGGTATTCGGGGTATTTGTTAACGAACAGGCGTACCACGTGTGAGCCGATAAATCCGGCTCCGCCCGTTACGATTATGTTTCTCTTGAATTCCATGTCGTTTTTGTTTTGTTGGTTAATGCTGTATTGCATCCATATTTTTCATGCAGACTTTCAGCGAATCCGTCCAATAAGGTATCTTCAACCCGAAAGTCTCCTTGATTTTTGTCTTGTCCAATACCGAATATGCCGGACGTTTGACCGGACTGGGGAACTCATCGCTGTGGCAAGGTTGGATGTCGCAGGCTGTATTTCCTGACTGTTCGGCAATCTTCTTGGTAAAGTCGAACCACGAGCATACACCCTCGTTGCTGAAATGGTAGATGCCGCGCTTTGAATATCCGTTCTTTGGATTCTCTTTTTCATAGTCTGACAATACGGTCTTGATTGCCACGGCAAGGTCGTAGGCATAAGTCGGCGTGCCTGCCTGATCGAACACCACAGTCAGTTTCGGCTTCGTTGCAGTCAGGTTAAGCATCGTCTTTACGAAGTTCCTGCCGTATTCTGAGTACAGCCATGCCGTGCGGATAATGACGTAATCGCAATCTACGACTTCAATATTCTGCTCGCCCTCCAGTTTAGTCTTTCCATAAACACCAGTAGGAGTACCTTTCTGGTTTTCACGGCACGGAGTGTTATACGGATCGCCGCCAAAGACATAGTCGGTGGAAATCTGTATGAGCAGACCGTTCACCTTTTTCATTGCCTCTGCCAGTATCTTCAGCGCATCGGCGTTCAGTTTGCGGCACAATGCCTCGTCGCTCTCCGCCTTGTCAACGTTGGTGTACGCCGCGCAGTTCACAATGCACTGTATGTCTTTCTCCTTCACAATGCTTCTTACGGCATCCGCGTCTGTTATGTCAAGTATGGTCGTCTCCACGCCCTCAGCCTTTACAACGTCAGTAAAGGTATAGCTGTCATTCGTGTCTTTGCTTACTATGCGCATCTCGTTGCCCAGCTGGCCGTTCGCGCCTGTTACAAGTATGTTCATGTGTTCTTGTTTTTAGGAGTAAAAGAGTAAGGAGAGGAGGAGTAAGTAGAAATGCCTTTTGAATTCATAATTGATTGGTTTTCTCACCTTCTCACTTGTAAATGAATGGTGATTCAAAATCTTTCAGCAGTGGGTGTTTCGTGTCTTTCTCACTGAGAATAGCGTGTTCAGTCGGTATGCACCAGTCAATGCTCAAACTGCCGTCGAGTATGCTTATACCTCCGTCAGCCTCGGGATGATAGAACTCATCGCACTTGTACAGGAACATTGCGGTCTCGCTGAGTACGGCGAATCCGTGTGCAAAACCCTTGGGGATGAAGAACTGACGGTGGTTGTCCTCGGTCAGCTCAACGGCTACATGCCTGCCGTATGTGGGCGAGCCTTTACGAATGTCAACTGCGACGTCAAGCACGGCTCCTTTTACGCATCTCACTAACTTTGCCTGCGTGAACGGCGGACGTTGGAAATGCAGGCCACGCATAACGCCGTACGATGACATGCTCTCGTTGTCCTGCACGAAAGTCACGTGACAGACTTTTTCGTCGAACTCCCTTTGCGAGAAACTCTCGAAGAAATATCCTCTCTCATCCTTGAACAGACGCGGCTCGATAATCACCACGTCCTCTATCTCTGTCTTGATTACTTCCATTGTGTTATATCTTTAAAAGAATTGATACAAACCAGAGAAACTGTATATCTTAATTCCAAATTCCTCATTCATAACTCTTAATTCTTTTCAGTATTCCAAATTATTTTCCAACGAATCTTCCTTCTCATCAAGAATTGAAAGCAGATACTTTCCGTAGTCGTTCTTCAGCATGGGCTGTGCCACCTCACGGAGCTTGTCCGCCGTTATCCAGCCTTTGCGGTAGGCGATGCCCTCAAGACAGGCGACCTTCAATCCCTGACGTTTCTCCAAAACCTCGATGAATGTCGATGCCTCTGACAACGAGTCATGCGTACCAGTGTCAAGCCATGCAAAGCTGCGGGTCATGGTCTGCACTTTCAGCTCCTTGTCTTTCAGAAACTCTTGGTTCACAGTCGTAATCTCCAGCTCTCCACGCGCAGAAGGCTTGATGTTCTTGGCTATATTTACCACCTTGTTCGGATAAAAATACAGCCCGACTACGGCATAGTTGCTTTTAGGATGTTCCGGCTTCTCTTCAATGCTCAGGCAGTTACCGTCCTTGTCAAACTCTGCCACACCGTAACGCTCGGGGTCACTCACGCGGTAGCCGAATACGGTCGCTTTGCCGTTCTGTTCGGCATCGGTGACAGCCTGCTTCAGCATGTCGTTCAATCCCGCACCGTAGAAAATATTGTCGCCCAACACCAGGCTGGTGCAGTCATTTCCGATGAACTTTTCACCGATAATGAAAGCTTGGGCCAGCCCATCAGGTGAAGGTTGCTCGGCATACTCAAACCTCACTCCGAAGTTACTTCCGTCACCTAATAGCCTCTTGAAACCCGGCAGGTCGTAAGGGGTCGAGATAATGAGTATCTCCCTGATTCCGGCCAGCATCAGCACAGAAATCGGATAATAAATCATCGGTTTATCAAAAATTGGAATCAACTGCTTGCTGATTCCCTTGGTAATAGGATACAAACGTGTACCGCTGCCACCGGCTAATACTATACCTTTCATACTTAATATATTGAGTTTCAGTTTTTCACTTTTCGTTCTGTTCCAACAACCACTGAAAATACTTCTCGTGCTCATCCACCAGGTGTTCCCAAGAATATTCATTTCGGATTACTTCAATGTTGTTGGCTGTATATTGAATCTTGCTTTCCTCTGCCATCGTGTCAATACGGTTAAGATACTCTGCGACCTTGTCTGCCGACGGATAATAGAAAGCATTCTCTTCCAGCACGGCACGGTTGAAGATATTGTCGTGCGCAAAGATGAAACAGCCCGCCGCCATTGCTTCGAGCAAGGAAGGATTGGTGCCTCCCACGCTGTGACCGTGGAAATAGGCCTTTGAGAAATGACGGACGGAATCCAGTTTCTTGAAATCATAGATACCACCGACAAATCTCACGTTCTTCTCGTTTCCGTACTTCTCTACAAGCTCTTTACCGTGAGGCGTGTTCGTCTTGCCGACTACAATCAGCGGTCTGCGTCCGTTTTCTTTCGAATGCAGATAGCCTTCTATCGCCATCACGATGTTGTTTTCCGGTTCAAGACGGGCAATCAAGATGTAATATTCTTCCGGTTGCAATCCAAATTCTTTCAAATAGTCTGCATTGAAATCATCATGAATGTCCGCGCCATAAGCCAAAAACTTACTCTCCTTGTCGTATTTCTCCTTATAATAATCGTGGATGCCCATGTTGTCGGCAATCAAGTAATGACTGTATTTCACCGCCATTTTCTCTTCCCAATCCAGAAAACGTCTTACCATCGGGCTGAACTTCGACCGCTTGTTCTCCAATCCATCCATATTGGTGGTGAATATCGGACGTTTCCGCTTCCTCACGTTGAACCAGATGTAAGCCGGAATAATACTCGTGTAACCCGCCTCATAAATGATGTCGAAATCTTCTTTCTTCAAGGCATCGCACAATGACGCAAAGTCATAGAAAAAACTGCCGACTGAACTTCCCATCCATGTCTCCGGACTGTAGATATGTTTAAGACGTACACCTTTATATGTGTCCTCCTGATACGGATGAAATTTGGGTGAATAGACTACCACTTCATGACCTCTTTGTGCCAATCCTACGGAAATGTATTCGGCAAACTGTTCGAAGCCCCCATAGTTGTTAGGTATACCACGGGTGCTGATAAATGCTATTTTCATTAGATTGTATTATTATAAAATTTCACTGATGTCTTTCAGCTTGTGGAGACTACAATCGCCCAAAGCTCTGTCGTAGGTGATGTTGATTTTTAGAAAGCGCATATGCCTTCTGTTGTATAAAACATAAGGTTGTGCAATATGCACCATGAGATTATCGGTTGGTTCTTTCCAAAACAAGCCTTTTGATTCATCAATGGCCTCATATTGTTTGTCAATTTGCCGCATGTCTGTCAACGTTCCATATAAGTAGGGCAATCATCTTTTTTTATGATGAACAAATTGTTACTTCCACTGCCTATGGCGATGATTTCCTCACGCTTGATGCATCCTAAATCCTGCCCCCAAAGTGAAATACCGTTGTTTAGCAAGACGTATTCGTCTTTATTGAAATGCATTCTTCGCAGAGCCTCTCCCAAATCATTGTATTGTATCAGGTAAGTGGCAACGGCACCATTCAAAATAAATAAGGATGCCAATCTTGCATAAAATTGATGCAGCAAATAAGCTACAAGCACTTCCGTGAAATTAACACTTGAAGTGCTATAGTGTTCAAGCATTTGTCCGGGCGCAGCCTGTGCTGTATCCGATACGATAAACTTCAATTGCTCTACATCTTCGCCATCCATTTTCTTCCTTTGCAATGGCAATGCCATCCTCTCGCATTCTACAATAATTTCTTTTTTGAGCGCATCTAATTTATCAGGATCAATATTGTCATGTTCTTTGATAGACTCAATCCTCTTATCATATTCCTTCACCAATCCTAAAAGTAGAGTTCGAGCTGCTTCTGCCTGTTTCCTTGAGAAATGTTCACAATTTATTTTGCTTATATCAATCATTACAATGCTTCTAAACCATTCCAATGTCTCCCTTTCTTTTTTTAATCTTTCGATAGGAATTTTCTTGTCAATAAGATATTCGTTAATCGTATATGAGTTGCAGTCCTGTTTGTTGACTATATTTAATAGTGAGAATGCCAGATAATCACATAATACCCTGAAAATGTTATGGTCTGCATTGACATCATTGGCGAAGAAGTACATCTGATAGTTTTTTACCAATCTAAATGGCCAATTCCGCAATTTGTCAAAATCCAAAAGGGTTTGAATTATTTCGCTTATTCGGTACAACAGCAAGGGGGCGGGTCGGGAAGTGTATCTTGAAAGGACATAATATGCTCCATGAGTTCCTTGTTCCCACTGCGCAATACCATAGCTGCAAAAAATAGGTGCATTTCATGAAACTCATTCCGCTCAATTTCATCGTAGCTTCCATTGTAACGCATTGTCCTGTAGTATTGCGAAGCCCATTCCCAATACGATTTTAACCAATCCGTATTTCCCGCTTTAAGCAACCTGTTCAAATGAAACCAGATAAAACTCCGCAATTCTTTTGTTGGATGGCTTTATTATATATGGTATCATATAATAGTGGAATGAGAGTTGTGTCACAAGATATTCGAGGATACACCTCCCTCTTTTCTGCTGCCAAAAGTATTTGCCTTGCAACTTGAAGCACTTCCGCAGGAAACTCGACTAAGTTTCCATTTCTTTTTTGTGCCTCTTGCGCCAATAGGTCAGCGATACGTCCATACAGTTTGTCATGTGCCGCATCCATACCCTTCTTTTTCCTCATTGTGGTCTGCTGATAACATCACGATGGCTACACGCTCCATATCTTCTTTCGAAGAATATTCTGCCATCTTAATATACGAACTGTAAGTATCCACCTGTTTGTACAGTCCCATCAGGTAAAAAAGTAGTAGACAGACAAACACGGATTGCACAGCCAGCACAGTAATGGACAATAAAACATAGTCATAAAACAAAAATAAAAAGAAAGGAGCAAGAAAAGCAATAGGAATATTAGCTTTTAGCATGAAGAAGAAGCGGGCAAATGTGGTCTCTTCCTCAAACCAGTGTGATACCCTTTCCGTTATATAGCGTTCCTGTATCCGTTCTATTGCCTGCAAAATAAAAGGATATGCCAAGCCTATCACGGCTGTAAACAATGACAGCAAGCCGCTAAAGGTATCGTAATCCCCCAATTCAATAGATTTCATTTCGTTATAAAAGAAATTATTGAAGCCACATAAAGTACAAGAATGGCAATCAGTGTAAAAGCAAATAGTTTATCCTGCCACACATCATTAATATAAACACCCAAAGGTTCTACGAGATTCCATAATTTTTTGCGTATCAGTTTGTCCTGCCATACATCTTTAATATATGCGCCAAAAGATTCTACGAGATTCCATAATTCTTTACGCATCATGATTGTTTCCACCCATATATGTCGAAAAAGACAGAATACGCTTGTTAGAACCAATAGACCTATAGATAAATCCCAAAAGCAAATAGAAAGGTTTCCAATCATCCACCATTGCAATGGCATTTGGAGATGCAGCAATCCCCATAAAGTCACTACCAGGACTCCCCAATATACAATGCTTTCAAGGTTTTTTAATTCGCAATAAAGGATGTATGAGATGCAGAGGAATATTGCAATAGTTATGAATATTGTCATTGGACTTTATTTCCTTTTGTAGATGAATGAAATAGGGGATAAATTGAGTGAATGAATTTGCACAAGATTTTCCCATGCAGATTCCTCATTTCTTCATAGCTTCATACAATCTCAATATTTCCTCAGTATGGTCTTTCATCGAATGCTTCCATACTCCATTCAGAACTTTCTCATTAAATTCCACCAACAATGAACGATCTTTAAAAATCTGGTTTAACAATGCAAGCAATTCTGATGCTGAAGTGAAGACAAACCTTTCATCATATTGTTTCACAATGTCTTTTGCGCCGACATTATCAGACACAATGACAGGCACTCCATACGACAATGCTTCCAAGACAACAAAACCAAACGTTTCTTTCCAGATTGACGGAACTATCAATACGTCCATTCCATCATAAACAGTCGCCAACGAACGGCTGTCGAACTTACCTCGATAAAATATCTGCCAATCCTTCTCTTGGGCGACCTTGCCACCCCATACGTCTAACCGCCACGAAGACTTGTCTGTAATTCGTTTCAAGACTTGCAACAACAAAGGCAAACCCTTGTATGGAGTGTCGTTTCCTATAAAACCTATTCGCAATATACTGGCATCAAATGATTTCTTATGCCTGTTGTCTTTTATTTCGGAATGAGTTATGGGTATAATTTTCCCATTTTCAATATGCAGATTTCCTGAATAAACATTTTGGGTGGTCTCGCTATTGAAATGAAAATAATCTATAAGGCCAAAACTCTCTTTGAAATAATCCAATAATTTGCTGTAATCATTCATCACTTAACAGCTTTTCTCAAAAATTGTTTTAACGGGACAAGACATTTGGCATTCCTGACCCTTAAAAATATAGTTTTCTTGGCATCAACATTGCAAGCGCAACAGTTTTGTGCCGATGCAATGGAACAAAACTGTCCGTTATTGTCAATAAAGTTGACTCTTGGACACAATCCGAAATAGTCATGAGACGTATAAACAGTTTTTATACCTCGTCTTTTTATTACTTTCAGAAATTCTAATGGAAGTCCCATCAATGTATGGATATGAAAAATATCAGGTTGTGTTTCTTCAAGCATCTTATTCAAAGATGTAACGTCCACATTATGGTCATCAATAAAGTCGTTCACATTTTTAATTCCATACATCAAAGGAACAGGCTTAGAATTTACTAACTCAAAGACACATACGTCACCAATGGATTCATCCGACCGAATATGACACTTGGGCATTGTAAGAGACATACTTCCTGGGTACAAGGCAAAAATCTTATGCCCCATACTTGCCTGCATCTGCATTAAATCTGCCGCATAACGGACAAGTCCGCCACTTCTATATGGCTGGAAACCTAATGTATAATGAAGAATGTGCATATAACAAAAATCATTCTATGAGAAACATCACAAACTATTGCTATATTGATTCTTTCAAAAACTTTTCAGATAAGCTTCGTAGGGAGTTTATTTTTAAACCAATAGAAGTATAGTCTATTTTTCTAATGTGTGTAGGTATATCTGACTTATGTGGTATAAGATGGTCTTTCAAATCCAATGAAGTTAAAAGGGATTCGGCCCTATCGGAATTTTCAGAAAATGAAGCAAAAAATTGCTTGTGAAATATCAATGAAAAAACCATTCCATGGTAAGAAGAAGTGAAAATGAAATCCGCATATTTAATCAATGAAATAAATTCTATTGGATTTGCAGAAGAAATGGTATCTTTTTTTATGGTAGGTCTTGGTCGGCCTTCTAAAATAAGGAGTTTGCATCCTAATCTTTGTGCAAAATCAGCGACTTGCTTTTCATTGAAGGAATTTCTTAATAACCTATAATAAAGAACATATCTTTCATTAAACATATTTCTAATTGGGAATACTCGTTCCCAAATATCATTCGTCAATAAGAGTGTAGGGTCTAAAACTAATGGACTATTAATGCCAACTTCTTCCATTATGAATTTTAATTTTTCTTCTCTTACAGAAATGTGTGAGAATTTGTTGACTTTTTCTTTCAAAAAGTCATAGTTTTTTTTGCTCAAGTCCATATTACCCATACTTGCCGCATAAGCTATGTGTTTATTTGCTTTTAATATGTTATCAGCAAAATATACAGGATCAAAATGATTGGATAATTCCGGTTGTTTTCTCCATATTTGATCACTTCCATAAATGATGATATCAAACTTATCGTTTGTCGAATAGTCAATACAATAAGGCTGAATAAATTCCTCAATGAATTGCATAAACGATGTAATTCTCTTTTTTCGTTTCTTATAAGATAATAGAATCTTTAAGCCGTATTTTATGGCATCTTTGATACCGTAATTAAACATTTCCTTGATAGAGAAAAAGTCATATAGCTGTTTATGATACAATGGCCAATAATCTATAAAATATACATCATGTCCCATTTGTACCAATTTTATGCGCAGTGCTATGGCTTGCAGCAAAGCACCATAATTATGGCTTTTGTGGTAAGTTATGATTCCTATTTTCATGATTTTTAAAAATTATCTCTTAATAATATCTTTAACAATTCTTTTTGCCTTGTTCTTAATTTCCAATACACATTCTTTTATTATATGTCTATACGCATATACAGCATTACTTTCGTCTTTAGAATCAGTAAAGGCCTCCAGTATCATTGGGGCTTCTCTATTATTAGAATCTGTAAACTGTTCATACATATTCAGGAAATCTTCTTTGGTAGATGCAGTTAAATATTTAAAGCCTAAACTGAGTGCATAATTTTTAACCAAAGTCGTGGATTTATATCCAAAATGACCTGCTGCAGCCATATATGAATCCGCTTCCTCACCAAACAAAACACAGGGGTGATCATAATTCCTAAACTCTGTACCGCGACCGTTATTTATTAATAGTATGCGTATATTATTGCTCACATAACGGTTCCCTAAAGAGTTCATATCATAGAAAAAGGCCAAATCGCCTATAACTGCAAAATGCAATATATCAGGATTTGCAATAGATGCACCTAACAACGTGGAAAGTGTGCCGTCAATCCCGAAGCCTCCCACATTGCAGATTGTCTGAATGTCCGATCGTGTTGGAGCAAAATTCCATGAACGAAAACTGTTGAATATGCTCAAATGAAGAATGGATTGTTTGGGCAATTTACCAATCAATGTTTGAGCGATCCAAACATTTGAAAATTCAACATTAGGCGCTTGCGATACAATAGATTCATATTCCTTTTTGCATGCATTCAAATATTCATCAGTGTTGTTTGGATTAACATCCTTATAGAGTGTAAAGAATATTTTCTCAGGCATGGAAAAAACATTTTTTAGTCGCTTAAATGTATCCCTTACTTCACCATCCTCACTTACTCGCCATACGCTTTGAGGTTTTAAAGAACCTTGTGTATATGTATCACCTGAAACTTCACCTATATGAATCAATAAATCCGGATTATTGGTATGGGGGGTATATGAAGATTGTGCCGCAATCAAAGCATAATCTATTCTATATTTACCCAAATACCCACTGGTTTTATCACAAAAAACGACCGCATTGTGATTTGCACAGAAGGAGTCTATCGCATTCAATTCATCATCACTCCACTTTTTATGGCTACCTACAAATATTGCTATTCTTCCAATTGGTAAGGGCGGCACATTTTCAAATTGAGAATAACGCTTGATTACCCTTGTGCTTGGCAAATTGCGTGTAAGAAATGAACTGCCGCTATAACTTAGATTTATATGAACAGGCCCTCCGCCGTTACGTGTTAATTCAAGCAAAGCCTTATTCGTTTGGACATTGACGAACCATTCATCGTCCTGACTTTTACATTTCCCCAAACTAATGCTCATTTTAACTGTGTCTACAGGTTGTTCACTTCTATCTATAACTTGCGGCCTTAAATGACCGATGTCATTACTGCCATGACATCCTGTAATAGCTAGCACAGGAAGTTTTCGGTAATATGCTTCAGTTAATCCGGGGAAGTAATTACGTGATGCTGTTGCTTCCGTGCAGGAAAGTACAACAGGCTCTCCAGATTCATAAGCTAATCCACAGGCCATATAAGCAGCCGATCTTTCATCCACCGCAGAATACAGCTCAAAATAGGGGTCAATCTGCATACTCGCTACAAGCGTAACATTTGTTGTACCAGGTGACACAATGACTTTTCTTATTCCATGAGCTTTCAATAAATATAGAACAATTTGGGTTGTTCTATCGTTTGTATAATACGTAGACATCATATAGTGCTTATTTGTTTCCTATTTTCTGTAATTAATTGAATCTCCGTTATTACAAATTATAATCTGTCCCGACAGGCAAGAAGATGCATCACTAACAAGAAAGCAAGCAACTTCTGCCACCTCTTCAGGCAAATAATATCTGCCTGTCGAATAGTCATCTGCATAAATATCGTCCTTTGTTATGCCTGTCATATCAGTCGTTGTAATACCTGGAGCAATTGCATTTATTCTTATATTGCTATGTATCAACATTTTTGCAAGTCCCTGCGTTAAGCTGTTAATGGCAGCTTTAATGAGTCCGTAAGGTAAATCATCAGCATAATGTCCCCGTTCTGAGGATAGAAATAGTATGGATCCGCCATTTCTATGCTTTTTCTCATACATACGAAGAAACTTTTGTGACAAGAAATACGCTCCCTTGAGATTTGTCTCTATTTGCTTGTCAAATTGTTCATAATGAACATCCATTATGGTGCCCTCATGCAACGAAATACCGGCATTATTTACCAGCACATTGGCACCGCCTAACAGGTCATCCGCCTCTTTAATGAACTCATCCATGTGAGTAAAATCCGTTACATCATATTGCATGTATTTACAACCAATCTCTTTTGCAGCTTTTTCTAACTTTTCTTCGTCGCGACCTGTTATTAAGACTTCGGCTCCTTCATCTGTAAATTTTTTTGCCATAGCAAATCCCAATCCACGATTTCCGCCTGTTATAATCACTTTCTTTCTAACTAACCGTTGGTTAGGAGACAACAATACGATATCTGCTTTTGTCACTTTTTTTCTTTGTAGCAGTTTAAGTATTGTTTTTATATTCCTTTTTATGCTCATAGTCATTATTTTAATTATTGATAAAATCATTAATGTACAAATCCGTATTTATATAATCACGGCCATTGGAATCCCATATATACATCATCCTATAATCCGCTGTGGTCATACAAGAATATCGGATGAATGGATAGAAGCAGCAAAGCAAAGATACCAAAGAGAAAATTCTAACAGCACTTATTGTGTCTTTGCTCTTTAAAAGCTTATAATATACGATTCCTGCAACAATGGCTTGAAAAATTAGCAATGCCTTACTATATCTATCAAATATTTCTATTGTACTAAAAAAAGGATTCAGAAATGCTCCTATGATGAAGAGGTTATAAGTTAGTATACCCCATTTATAGGAGTTTAGATACCGCGGTCCGTAAATGATGACAGGTAAAAATGATACAAACGTAAATACCTTATTTCGAAGATTATATTCACCAATGCCAGTAATGCCATACCCTTCTGTTACCATGCCACTTACTTTTAGTAAGTAAGTAGAAAGCCGAACATCTTGAAGACTGTTTCCGCCTAAATAATAGACAGACAATGCAATTTCAGAAAGAAAGGACATTATTGAGATGGAAACTACAAAAACCGAAAGAAATACTGTTATGACGGAAATAGTTATCGGGATATGCTTTTTGCGCCCAAAGTAGTAAACCGGTATAAAAGCCAATAATAGAAGTGTTCCATTATGTATCAGTACTCCTACAATAAATGCCAATATGCACTTAATATACTTTTTCTTGTTATCCGATAGCAGAAAATATAGAGAAATCAGTGCAAACGAAACAGCTAAATACCATCTGATGTAGTTGTCATTACTTTGCGCAACAACAGGAAGCAATGGAAGAACATAATACAAGCAATTTTTAAAATGTTTGGCTACGAGTAAAAAGCTAAACATAAATAAAGCGACTTGGAAGGAAATTACAATAAAATATGGTACTCCTATTGAATTGAATAGATAAAAAAGAAAGTGATATATGGGTTCTGTCGTATTCCAATCCATTGATTTATGTTCAAGATATCTTACACAATATAAATTCCAATCTATATTATGTCCGAATCTTAATCCTAAAACAAACACATAAGGAACAAACGCCCACAGAGATGCTTTCCAATATTCCTTGTCTGTTTTTGTCTGGGACATTTTCCTTCCAGCTACAAAGAGCATCCAAATTTCCAATACATGCAATAGAATGTATATTAATCTTATGGTACTCATAATGGTTTGGATAGTTTTAATTTTCTGAAAATATCTTTTATCGCAAGATATATCCCCAACAATTTATGGCGTTGCAGAAATAATTCAAAACGATGAGTGTTTGGCAACAGCGGAACGACAGGTTTATAATCGGGATTTAATACGAGATGGTGTAACAAGACATTGGCATATCGTCTTTCTATCAAAGCCGATAAATCTGTAGATAAGTTATCCCGTCTGCATAAATAAGCCCGAAGGCCTTGGGCTGAAACCGAAAATTTATATCGGTTTTTAAACCCTTTGATGTGGGATGCTGAACTATTCAATTCACGGTAAACACTTGTTATATCCGATAAGAAATGTATTTTTCCCATTCTGGAAGCTGAATACCAGCGAGGAATATCCCCTAATAAAAAATTCCCTGAATCAAAAATAAAAGGATCAGAAACTATTATTTTATCAAGGACAGATTTTCTAATAACTACAGTTAAAGTCATTACTATTCTTGGGTATCTAATAATATCTTCACATGAGAGATTGCAACCAATTTCAACTTTTTTGTTTTCTATTTTATCATGGGTGAATTTTCCTGTTGATTGGTTAAAACATAAACAATTTGAATGCGACATTACATACTCATCATGCTTCTCTAACCAGTCCACCTGTTTTTGTAATTTTAGCGGATCAGTCCAGTAATCGTCACCTTCGCAAAATGCTATATACTTTCCATGCATATGTGCGTTTATTATTCTATTTAATGAACCATTCCGTTTTGAGTATTGATTTTCTGTTTCATAAATAGGTTTAATAATGTCTGGATATTTTCTGGCATACTCACGTATTATCGCCGCACTGCCATCTGAAGATGCATCATCGTGAACAATAGCCTCGAAGCGGAAGCTTGTTTTTTGCATCACGAAACCTTCAAGGCATTGGCGGAGGTACGGTTCATGGTTGTAAACCATGCATTTTATAGAAACTAATAACTTATTGTCATTCATTTTATTTTTCCCAAATATATTTTGAGGGTGCTTTACCGTCACAATATCATATGATGTTGTGGCGGCAAAGACACTGGTGGAATAATCGCGTGATACATTTAACCGGACTGCTCTTATCGTCTCCTTCTGGGGCTAGTCTCACAAAGGTTTTTATCATAAGCTGAAAGATTGTTTTTTATGCAGGAAAGTACATTCTTAAGATATTCAAACTTACATACATATTCATCCCTTGAAAAACTATTTCTTCACTGTCTGTTATTACATTTGCTATAATATTTTTTTCATACAATGCATTACAGACTAACAAATAATAAACCTTTTCTGTATCCATCAACCAATGATTTAGCTTGCTAAGCAGTTCAATGGATAGTCATCATTAAATCATAATTCATGGAATTCCTTTTCTTTAAGCACAATCAGCTCATGTTTTCTAATTATATTGCGCGCCATTTTCACCATTGGAGGTCCTATAAATTTGTTATCTTTTACAGCCACTCCTTTGCCCTCACTTACGGCTTCCTCAGATAATGTAATCATTTCTTCTGCCCAAGCAACTTCGTCTTCGGTTGGTGAATAATATCTGTTCACCAATGGAAGTTCCTTAGGATTCAGGACAAGCATACCTTCAAATCCCAAATTCTTACTCAGTATGAGATTCTTCTCCAGATCATCCAAATCATGAACCTTAATATGGACAGTATCAATAGGAAGCACACCACAACTGCGTGCACCAATACATATCATGTTGCGTGCAGTCATTATGCTTATTCCTTCTGCATCATGTTTTCCACCCATGTCTGTTACATAGTCTTCACACCCAAATGCAACAGCTATAACTCTAGTACATGCACTACATATATCTTTAATATTGATTACAGCACCTGCCGTCTCAATCAATGGGATTATTTTAAATGTTCCAATAGGAAACCCTTTTTCATATTCAATCGTTTCAAGTAATTTACCAAAAAAATAAATGTCATCCCCTTTTGTCGCTTTGGGATACATGAATCCAGCGATCCCGTCTATAGTCAACTGATAAGCATCACGAAGCAGTTCACCACTTTCCCGATCATTCACACGAGGAAATAATAATTTCCCATGCAAATCCGGACGTTTAACAAAATTCTTAATATTGTCACGGGAAAGCTGTTTTTCTGCAAACGGAACAGAATCTTCTATGTCCAATAGAAGAACATCCGCATCACGTCGCACGGCACTATCAAGCAATTTTTGATTATGCGCAGGTACAAACATCAGGCTGCGCATTAAATATGTATTATTCATAATTATAACTCTTTCTTTTTTACTAATACTTTTCTTCTGAATGACAGAACATCTACTCCATTTTGATTATAAGCGATGGATTCCACATAAATAATTCCACGGTCAGATTTGGATTTAGACTCACGCTTATCCAATATCTTTGTGCGAACATAAATTGTATCATTCAAAAATACCGGATTTAAATGTTTAATGCTCTCATATTCTAAATTGGCTATTGCTTTTCCACTGATATCAGGTACGGTAATCCCAACAGCCAACGAAAATACTAATGTACCCACCACTAGAATTTTTCCGTGTTGGTTTTTTGCCGCATAATCCATATTAGTATGAACGGGATGATGATTCATTGTCAACAAGGAAAAGAAGTTATTATCACTCTCAAAAATAGTTTTGGAAAGTGAATGTTGGATTTCGTCACCTATGACAAAATCCTCATAATAAAGTCCTAAAATTGATTTATTCATTATTTTTATTTATGTAATTCGTGCGCAGGATTTCCTACGAGTGTTTTCCCACATTCGACATCTTTTACAACATTTGAGGCCATGCCAATCAGGTTGTAATCTCCAATTCTTATAAGGTTCCTAAGGCTGCAATTCAATCCGGTAAAATTTCCATTTCCTATTTTTAAACCACTACCGATACAGGTATGAGCAGCGATAAAATTATTATTTCCAATTACCGTATCATGCCCAATTGATGAATTGGTGTTCATTGTGTTAAAATCGCCAAGTACAGCATTACAGTTGATGGAACAATTTGCTAGCACAATATTTGCCTGTCCCATCCGAACACTTTTAGCGACATATGCTGTCGGATGTATGAAAGACAAATAGCGCTCTTTCGGAATGTTCAGATTGTCCCGAAGCTGAATTCTTTCTTTGAGCAAGTCAGAACGATACATTGCAAAAACGAATTTGATATCAGCATCATCTTTAAATTTTTCATAAGCCTCCTTCGTGCCACACAGAACAGGCCACCCATTGATGCCACCCAAAAAGGCAGGATCATCGAATGCGAAACCTATAACTTCAATTTCTTTTCCGAAACGAATTTGAGCGTCATAAATCTGTTCAGCTATGACAACAGCAGTTCCTTTACCGCCAATTATTACTACCTTTTCTTTCATAATCTTCTATAATATTTAAAATTATTTCCATATCATTCTTTGAATATCTTTGGTCTATGGGCAACGGAAGAATATGGTTTGCCATCCACGTTTCCAGTGAATCTTTTCCAGCCCAACCGTCCACGTTTGGCCAATACTTTGCTACGAAAACCTTGTTTACGATAAAGTGCTGGCGAAGTTCTTGTCCTAATTCTGATATAAATGGAAATATCATTGGCACTTCACCATAGCAAAGTTTTCTACCCCCAAGTTGTTGCTGCAATGTGTTGTAGTTTTCGATTCTGCGACATGCAGCATACTCGTAATCAATGCTTTTCATCATGCGTTTTGTAAAGTTGGACATTCTCCGTATCGGCATTTTATGAAATTCCGCACTGGTAATATGAAAGTCTTGAAAACCGGCTTCGGGAGAAATGTCTATACGTTTCACAAGCGAATTTATCCGTGTGTATGATTCATCCTGTGCAATTTCAAAATCAGTCTGAACGTTGGTATAAAGATACCCTCCGTCAGGTACACCGAAAAATTTACGACAACTATAAAATGTATCTATTCCATCAATTGGTTTTGAATAAAACGCCTGAGTGTAATCAAGAATAAGCCTCTGTCCGTATATGGAGGCAAGATGTTGGCAATATGCGTCTTGCAACCCCCAATAGTTAGCATACAACAATGCTTCACCATCGTTTAGCCGGATTTCATCAATTATACGGTAATCCTTATTTATATGATAAAACTCATACGGAATACCAAGTTTCTTAATTGGTTCAACGGCTGAATCGCAAATGAAATACGGAACGTACACTTTTTTGTAGTGCTTGCATCTCAAAACATACTCCAAGCAGAAACGTCCGCTATTAAGGGCAATAGCATTGGCATGGAGTTCGGGATATATAGGAAGCTCCAGCTCAAAATAGCCTCCTATCGGCTTTACTTGTTGAGTTCCTGTCATTGCAGATTTACCTTAATTAATGTGTTATGATTCTTGCAGAAATCTTCCATTTCTATACTTTTATCAAAATGCAGAAAGATTATGCCGAGAGCCTTACCGGCTCCATCAAAAACTTCAATCTTGTCACCGGGTTTCTTGTAAATGACTTCACGATAGACAAACTTTCTTATGCTCTCATCTATTTCAACATTGCCGAATGTTCCAGTCTCATAACTATGCAGGACATAATGCATATAGCAACCGGGAAGGGCTTTTACCGGCTTGTCTACAAAATCAGGCTTCACCCCTATTGCGGCTTGTACGTTGGCTTTCACCAAATCTATGCCGAAAGCGTCGCTAAGCTGAATGGGAATCATGTTACCGCCTGCTCTTGGACCCAACTCGAGGAAATGCACATTGTCGTCTTTATCAAGCAGAATTTCAATATTCATCTCGCCGAAACGGATATTAAGTGCTGTAATTACACGCTGCAATTCGTTGTAAACAAATCTTTTTTGTTTTTCATTGATGGCCGCCGGTTTTTTTTCCCCTATCGGAATTAAAGGACTTCTTACCATATCCCTAAGGCACTCCATTTCACCATAGAGAACTATTTTCCCGTTCCATACGAAAATATCACCGCCAATGACATATGGATAGCCTCTCTGAATGAACTCTTCAACGAGCAAAACTTTATTCCTTGAATATTCGTCAGCCCGGCTTATAGCCTTTTCAAGTCCGTTCCAATCATCAAGCCTTGTCACACCCTTGCTGCCAGACGAGTCGGTCGGCTTTACCACAAATGGAAACGTAAAATTCTTAATATTATTCTTAATTTCATCTATCGGAGTTTGGGGATTAAATGGGTAGAATTTAGGGCATGCAAATCCGTTATCGTGTAAGAACTTACGCCACGGATATTTCAATCCAAGAATCTCTACGCTCTTTGCAGGATTAGTGGGCAATCCCAGTTTCTCGGCTACGATAGCAGCAGGAAGAGCAGCAGGGTCGGAAGCATAAGCGAGTATGCCATTGATTTGCTCTTCCTTAGCGATTTCATAAACGGCTTCAATATCTGTTGTGCTTGTAGCGTAAAATTTATCTGCCTCATATTGTCCGGGATTGTCCGGAAGATAATCGCAGACAATGGTATAATACCCTAATTCCTTAGCCGCTTTTATCGCTACAAGCTGTTGGGCAGAACCGCCCAGCAGCAATATTTTCTTCATACCTGTCACTTAATTATACTATCAAGTATTCGTTGAATGTCATCGTTACTAAGCGCATGGTGCATTGGCAAACAGATTACGCTGTCGGCCATCTTGTGCGCCTCGGGCAGATTCTCCGGTTTTGCGCTTTCAAGTCCGCGGTAGGTTGAGAACTCGCTGATAAGCGGATAGAAGTAACGGCGGCCGAGAACATTTTGCTCTTTCATCTTGAAATAAAGTTCATCGCGAGTCATTCCATATTTTTTCGCATCTATAAAAATAGGGAAGTATGAATAATTGTGACGGACACCAGGGATGTCATCGAAAAATGTTACACCCTCAACATTACGAAGAACTTCACGATATTTTATGGCGACTTGGTGACGTGCTTCTATCGCGGCATCCACTTGTTTAAGATTGAGCAGACCGTAGGCCGAACGCACCTCGTCCATCTTGCTGTTGATGCCAGGACCGACCACGGTTGTTTCGTTGGCGAAACCAAAATTCTTCAAGTAGTCTATGCGCTTCTTCATTTTTTCATCGTGCATCACCATCGCTCCACCTTCTACGGTGTTGTAAACTTTTGTAGCATGGAAACTGAGTGTGCTCAGATCACCGGCATTGAGTATACTCTCACCATTAACCTCTACTCCAAATGCATGAGCAGCATCATAAATCACTTTCAAGCCATATTGGTCGGCAATCTCCTGTATCCGCTTGGTGTCACAGGGCTTGCCATATACATGTACTGGCATTATAGCCGTGGTCTTAGGCGTAATGGCAGCCTCTATCTTATCGGGGTTAATATTACCTGTAGTAGGGTCTATATCCACAAATACAGGCTTTATACCATTCCACCACAAAGCGTGAGTCGTAGCAACAAAACTATAGGGAGTAGTAATAACCTCGCCTGTTATACGCAATGCCTGAAGAGCTGTTATCAGCGGCAAAGTGCCATTAGTAAACAGACTTATATAAGGCACCTTCAGATAAGCAGCCAGTTCCTTTTCAAGTTGCTTGTGAAAAGAACCATTATTGGTTATCCATTTACTTGCCCAAATCTGCTTGAGCATTTCATTAAAATCATCAAGATTCGGCAGTAACGGTGACGTTACTGTTATCAATTCATTATCCATGATAAATTTGTTTTATATTAGTTCTATGGTTTTCTCTTAAGTAAAGACAGTATTTCTGTAAGTTCAGAAAACTT
>OCPV01000485.1_pt1 | contig 30201 bp, 23 predicted proteins | sample 1538511 | NCBI WGS metagenome assembly OCPV01 (sample SAMN04571704, study PRJEB22368) | human gut metagenome | biome: human gut; material: stool | host: Homo sapiens | place: Luxembourg | collected 2012-08-30 | reverse complement strand
ATTTGCCCAGACCGAGAAAGGGGATTGGGCTCAGTTTGGTCGTTACGCGGAGGCTAACAAGACCGTGAAAGTTCCTTCGAACGTGGTATTTATGGGGAACTCCATTACAGACGGATGGTGGCCGGCGGATTCGACCTTCTTTATCCAGAATAATTTCGTAGACCGTGGGATCAGCGGACAGACAACCTCGGAGATGTTAGTGCGTTTTCGCCAAGACGTTATTAATTTGAAGCCGAAAGCCGTGGTAATCTTGGCGGGAATCAATGATATCGCTCACAATAATGGTGTGATCGCCTTGGAAAACGTGTTTGGGAACTTGGTCTCCATGGCGGAATTGGCGAAGGCGAATCATATCAAGGTGATTTTCTGCTCCGTATTGCCGGCTTATGACTTTCCTTGGAGACCGGGCATGCAACCGGCCGATAAGGTTATCCAGCTCAATAAATGGATCAAGGAGTATGCGGATAAGAATGGTTTGACATACGTGGATTATCATTCCGCCATGAAAGATGAGCGAAACGGATTGCCTGCTAACCTGTCGAAAGATGGTGTGCATCCGACCTTGGAAGGTTATAAGATCATGGAGAAGATCGTATTGGAGGCCATTCATAAAACCGTAAAGTAAGCGGATGAGAAACTATTTATTGGCTTTATCTTGTTGTACGGCCTTATTGAGTTGTACGCAGGTGAAAGTTTCTGAAGTCTATACGGCGGCGGCAGAGAACTCTTTACGTGCTCCTGCCGTTCCTTTGGTCACGATCGATCCCTATACAAGCGCATGGTCGTTTGCCGATCAATTGAATGATGAGTCGGTACGGCATTGGACCGGCCGTGATTATCCGCTTCTGGGCAGTATACGGGTAGATGGTAAATCATTCCGTTTCATGGGAATGGACGATATACAGGTGACCTCGGTGATCGGTACGGCCTCGGATGGCCTATGGGAGGCCGATTATACGATGTCTCAGCCTGCCGGAGATTGGTTCGCCGAGGCTTATGATCTGAAAGATTGGAAGCGGGGAAAAGCCGCTTTTGGAACGGAAGATAATCCGAATCGTTCCACGCCTTGGTCTACGGGCGATATCTGGGTACGCCGTACGTTTGACTGGCCTTCGGATGCGCGAAAGGATGCTCTTTACCTTCAATATTCGCACGATGATAATATCGAGGTGTATCTAAATGGAAAGCAAATCGCCGTGGCAGGGAATGGTCTGGACTATGATTTGCTGAAAGAGATACCGGAAGCGGTGGCGGAAAACTTGAAGCCTACGGGTAACGTGTTGGCCGCTCATTGCCGGAACAATGGGGGAGGCGCTTATGTGGATATGGGAATCATGCGGAAGGTGAAACGAGGAGATACGTTCGATGATAAAGCGATCCAGAAATCCGTGAACGTGATGCCTACGCAAACATTCTACACCTTTGAGTGCGGTGGTGTAAGTCTGGACTTGATTTTCACGGCTCCCTTCTTGCTGAATGATCTGGAGGCTATGACTTCTCCGTTTAATTATATAACCTATCAAGTCCGCTCCATCGACGGTAAAGATCACGACGTGCAATTATATATGGAAGCCACGCCGCAATGGGCCGTGAATACGATCGATCAAGAGGTGACTTTTGAGAAAACGGAAACCCCTAATTTAATTTACCTAAAGACAGGAACAATCGATCAAGAGGTTCTGGCGAAAACCGGGGATGATGTACGGATTGACTGGGGATATTTCTATTTGGCTATCCCAAAGAAACCGGGAGTCTCCGCAACGATCGACGAGTATTATGCTACGAAAAAAGCTTTCATGACTACTGGTAATTTACCGGCTGGATCGCAAAGTATCTCTTCGGATATGCGCAAGCAAATGACGGTTCTCGCTTATACGGACCCGATCGGCAAGGTCTCCAAGGAAACCGTCTCCGGACATTTGATGATCGGTTACGATGATTTATATTCGATCCAGTATTTCCAAGACAACCGGATGCCTTATTGGAAGCACGACGGAAAGGTGGATATTCATCAGGCGTTCGAGAAAGGGGAGGCTGCTTATGAGGATCTGATGAGACGTTGCGGTTCCTTTGATTCTTCTTTGATGAGCAAGACGAGCGCCGTAGGAGGGAAGAAGTACGCCGAGTTATGCGCTATCGCATATCGGCAGGCGATCGCCGCCCATAAATTGGTGACTGATAAAGAAGGGACTCTCTTATTCCTCTCTAAAGAAAATTTCAGCAACGGTTCTATCGGAACGGTGGATATAACGTATCCTTCCGCTCCTTTATTCTTAGTGTACAATACGGATTTGTTGAAAGGAATGATGAACCCTATTTTCTATTATAGCGAGAGCGGACTGTGGAAGAAACCTTTCCCGGCTCACGACGTGGGTACATATCCCGTTGCGAACGGTCAGACCTACGGTGGCGATATGCCCGTGGAAGAAAGTGGTAATATGCTTGTGCTAGCGACTGCCATAGCGGTAGTGGATGGTAATGCCGATTATGCCGCCCAACATTGGGAGGTTTTGACTACATGGGCGAATTACTTGTTGAAGGAAGGCCTTGATCCGAAGAACCAACTTTGTACGGATGATTTCGCCGGGCATTTCGCCCATAACACGAATTTGTCCATCAAGGCAATTATGGGAGTTGCCGGCTACGGGAAATTGGCGGAGATGTTAGGCAAGACGGATATCGCTAGGCAATATACGGAAGCCGCCCGTGAGATGGCCGCTAAGTGGGTAAAAATGGCAGATGATGGCGATCATTACCGCTTGACTTTCGATAAGCCGGGTACTTGGAGCCTGAAATACAACTTGGTATGGGATCGCTTGCTGGACTTGAATATCTTCCCGAAAGAGGTTGCCGCTATGGAAATGGCTTATTACAAGACAAAGCAAAATAAATACGGTTTGCCGTTGGATAACCGGAAGGATTATACGAAGTCCGACTGGATTTTATGGTCCGCTTGTTTGACCGGATCGATGGAGGATTTTAATACGTTGATGATTCCGGTCTGGAACTATGCCAACGAGACGACTTCACGTGTTCCTCTAAGCGATTGGCATTTTACTTCTGATGGTACGCAACGAGGTTTTCAAGCCCGTTCGGTTGTCGGGGGATATTTTATGAAGATGCTGGAAAAGAAGCTAGGAAAATAATGTTATTCTAAGAAACAGAAGGGGGATGGCCTCCTTCCGTTTCTTAGTTTTGCGCATATGGATATTCACTGGGGGCGATGCCTGTGATCTTCTTAAATATAAGGCTGAAATACTGTACGTTCGGATAACCTAGTTGCCGTGCTACCAGAGCGGGAGTATTACCGTTTTTCAGTAGCATTGTCTTAGCCACACTCAACCGTTTGAACTGAAAATATTCCTCCAGCGTTTTGCCGGTCTCGAATCTTAACAGGTCGTTGAAGTAAGCGACAGAAAGATTCAGTTCTGCCGTACAATATTCGATGGTGGGTAGCTGGCCGTTCTCTAATTTGCCGGAAATGATATACTCGTCGAGGAGCCTTTCCAATTTCTCCAAGATAGCCTTGTTCTTATTCTCCCGGGTAATGAACTGTCGCTCATAATAGCGTGTACAATAATCCAATAATAATTCAATGTGGCGGGATAGAATGGTACCACTGTGTGTATCGATGGCATGGTGAAGCTCATCCTCGATGTTTTCCAGACAACACGTAACTTTGGCTGTCTCACGTTGGGAGAGATGTAGCGCCTCTTCCTTATTATAAGCGAAGAAGGTATAGTTCTTAATATGGTTGTCCAATGACGTGCGGAACAATAGGTCGGGATGGAACGCTAAAAGGTACCCTTTGTCGGGTAACGTATTATTCTCGCTCATACGGAAAATCTCACCGGGAGTAAGGAATACCATCGTAGCGTTGGAATAATCGTAATACTTACGTCCGCAACAATAACAACCGTCCGGGCAGTCTTCTATCAAGAGAATCGCATAGAACTCGAACTTTACGGCCTCTTGCTCTAGGTTCGGGCTCTCTAGATTGATGAGGCTTACTTGTGGGTGCAGCGTCTTGCATCCCAAGCACCGGTTACATTCATATACGGTCTTAATATCTAACATCTTCTTGAACACCTTCTATAGATTCGTTGATAGACCGATCTGCGCACGGTATTCACTTGGCGTGTATCCTACCCGTTTCTTGAATAGCCGACAGAAGTGCTGCGGATATTGGAAACCGAGGGAATATGCGATTTGGCTGACTGTGTCCGCCGTGTCGGAGATACGTTCTTTGGCTAGCTCGATTACTTTCTCTTGGATGTATTCCTGCGGTGATTTGCCGATTTCCTTCTTGAACATGTCACCGAAATAGTTCGATGAGAGACAAAGCTTGTCGGCAAAGTATTTCACCGTAGGCAATCCGTCCTGTTCGGCGAGTGCACTTTCGAAATACTCATCCAATAGATTTTCGAAACGTGTCAGCACATCCCGGTTTGTCTTGCCTCGGGTGATGAACTGCCTTTCATAAAAACGCATACAATAATTAAGTAGCAGTTCGATATGGTTTACAAGTAAGGTTTTACTATGTTTATCCACGCCATGCTCCAGTTCCATACGGATAATCTTCAGGCAATCCATCACGATAGATCTTTCTTCTTCCGAGAGGTGTAACGCCTCGTTTACCTCGTAAGAAAAGAACGTATATTTCTTGATACTCTTTCCGAGTGACGTTCCACGCAGTAAATCGGGATGAAAAAGAATACCATGTGCGTTTACTTGGACTTTATCGGTGGTCGGGTTTGTTTCCGCTGTTTGCCCGGGGGCGAAGCAAACGATCGTGCCTTCTTGGTAATCGTATGTCTGGCGTCCGTATTTGATATCGCAGGCTTTCTCTAGTTTTAGATACAGCGCATAGATGCCGTAATTGAAGCGGATGAGATCTACACTACTCGTCGCTTTATTCAAATCTATGACACTGACAAGCGGATTTAGGGTTTCGAGGCCATATAGTTTGTTATATAGGTCTACACTATCTAAGTTAAGTATCTTATCCATAGCCGTACGTATTTAATCAATAATTTTGTATGCGAAAATAGAGGATAATTCATATATAGTTATAACCCTAATTACGGATTATATAACCATTGTTACGGATTATGTGTATTTACAGGTTTTCTGGCTGATTCCGCAAAACCTGTAATTGAGGTCATGACATCCGTAATTTATCTACAAAGGGATGCTATTTGAGCTTCTATCTTTGCCATCGTAAAAATAAACAAGGAACGACATGAAGAAGTCATTAAGAGAATTATGTACGGCAATAGCCATATGCTTTTGCGCTACGGGAAATCTGTTCGCTACAGACAATCAATTTAATACCGGTCATACAATGGACAAGAATTTGAATCTAACTAAGGAGTGGGATAAAGTATTCCCACAGAGTGACAAGGTGAGCCATAGTAAAGTTACTTTTCGTAATCGCTATGGCATTACGCTTGCCGCCGATATGTACAAACCCAAGCATGCGGATGGAAAATTGCCTGCTATCGCTATTAGCGGTCCGTTCGGTGCCGTGAAGGAACAATCCTCGGGTTTATATGCGCAGGAATTGGCGGAACGTGGATTTCTGACGATCGCTTTCGATCCGTCATATACAGGCGAGAGTGGCGGAGAGCCTCGTTATGTAGCTTCTCCCGACATCAATACGGAAGATTTCTGTGCGGCCGTCGATTTCCTTTCGACACGTGATGATGTGGATGCGGAACATATCGGTATCCTCGGTATCTGCGGATGGGGAGGCATGGCTCTTAATGCGGCGGCTATCGATACTCGTATCAAAGCGACCGTTACCTCTACGATGTACGATATGAGCCGTGTGAACGCTAATGGCTATTTTGATGCGATGGATACCGACGCACGTTATGAATTGCGCAAGCAACTCAATGAACAGCGTACCGCTGACGCAAAGTACGGCTCATATGCCCTTGCGGGAGGCTTACCCGATACGTTACCCGACGATGCGCCTCAATTCTTGAAAGACTACTACGCTTATTACAAGACGAAGCGTGGTTACCACAAGCGTTCGCTCAACTCGAATGGCGGATGGAACAAGACCTCGGCTTTATCGTTCATCAATATGCCTATACTCTCGTATAGTGACGAGATTCGTAGCGCCGTATTGATTATTCATGGAGAGAAAGCGCATTCACGTTACTTCAGCGAGGATGCTTTCAAGAAACTGAATGGTGATAACAAGGAATTGCTAATTATACCCGGAGCGAATCATGTGGATTTGTACGATCAGATGAATGTCATTCCCTTCGATAAGATTGAACGGTTCTTTGTAGAAAACTTCAAATAAGATCCATTATGCAACAGATAAAGAATATGGAATTTAGTGGTGAGCGCCCTTTGTTCGCCTCTCACGATTTACAATTAGACAATGTCGTTATTCATGCCGGGGAGTCGGCATTGAAAGAGTGTAGCAATATCATAGCCGTAGGCTGTCATTTTGAGGGTAAATATCCGTTTTGGCACGTGGATGGCTTCACCATCAAGAATAGTCTGTTTACCGAAGGTGGACGTGCTGCGTTATGGTACTCCCAAAATCTAGTGATGACGGATACACGGGTGGAAGCCCCAAAGATGTTTCGGGAGATGGACGGTATCAGACTGGAAAACGTACAACTACCCAATGCTCAAGAAACCCTTTGGCATTGCCGGAACGTGGAATTGATAAATGTGCAAATAGATCATGCTGATTATTTATTTATGCACGGCGAGAACATTAAAATCCGGAACTACGCTCAAAATGGAAACTACTCGTTCCAGTATTGCAAGAACGTGGAAATCCGTAATGCGGTCATCAACTCGAAAGACGCTTTCTGGAATACGGAGAATGTTACCGTATACGATTCCGAGATTAACGGCGAGTACTTGGGGTGGCACTCGAAGAACCTGCGTTTGGTAAATTGCAAGATCTCAGGTACGCAGCCGCTTTGTTACGCCCACGATCTTATGATGGAGAACTGTACGATGGCAGATGATTGCGATCTAGCCTTTGAATACAGTTCCGTGCAGGCGACTATCAACAGCTCGATCCGTAGCGTGAAGAATCCCCGTACGGGAAGTATCACCGCCGAAAGTTATGGTGAGGTAATCCTCGACGAGAACATCAAGGCTCCGGGTAATTGCCAACTGAGGCTATGGAATGAACGTACTTGCTTTTCCGCATAAAGAATATGAGATATAACTTCGATGAAATAGTGCCTCGTACCGGTACGAACTCTTATAAATGGGATAGTGCCGTGGGCACGGATGTACTACCGATGTGGGTGGCCGATATGGATTTCCGTACGGCACCCGTTATTATCGAAGCTTTACGGCAACGTGTAGAACATGGTATTTTCGGTTATACCCAAGTGCCGGATGCATATTACGAAGCGGTGACAGGTTGGTTTGAACGTCGGCATGGATGGCAAATACGGAAAGAATGGATGATTTATACCTCCGGTGTTGTTCCGGCTATTTCCGCCGTTATCAAAGCGTTGACCGAGCCGGGACTCCGGTTTATAACTGTTTTTTCTCATCCATCCGCAATAACGGATGTGAGATTATCCGCAACCCTTTGTCTTATGCCCATGATACATTCACGATTGATTATGAGGATTTGGAGAGAAAAGCCGCTGATCCGAGGGTAAAGGTCATGTTGTTGTGTAATCCTCATAATCCCGCTGGAAGGGTATGGACACGTGAGGAATTAAGTCATATCGGCGAGATATGTATCCGTAATGGTTTAACAGTCGTATCGGATGATATACATTGCGAACTCGTATTTCCGGAATATACTTTTACGCCGTTCGCATCTATCTCGGAAGAATTCCTACGGCATTCCGTAACATGCCTGTCACCTAGTAAGGCTTTCAATATAGCTGGATTACAGATCGCCAATATCGTGTGTTCCGATGAGAACCTACGTCGGAAGATAGACCGGGCAATCAATATCAACGAGGTATGCGATGTGAATCCTTTTGTTGTAATAGCTACCATAGCGGCCTATAATGAGGGAGAGGAATGGCTGTCGCAACTGATCGATTATTTATGGCAGAATTACTTATACATGAAAGATTTTTGCGGGAAATATCTGCCGGACTTCCCGATAACCTTGTTGGAAGGCACTTATCTAGTATGGATGGATTGCCGTAAGTTAGGTAAATCATCGGAAGAATTGGAGCACTTGCTGATCGAGAAAGCGAAGCTATGGCTCAATGCCGGAACGATGTATGGAGCAGAAGGCGAAGGTTTCATGCGTTGGAATATCGCTTGTCCACGTTCCTCGCTGATAAAGGGACTGGAACGGTTTAGGAATTTTGTAGGTAGTGGCTGTTAAAGAATAGTGATGATAGAAAACGAGAGAAGGGGAAAACAACAATTGCTTTCCCCTTCTTTCATATATCTCTCGCTAGATAAAAGATTCGTTTTACTCGATCTCGATGCTATGTTTTACCGGAGTAAGAATGAACGTGAACTCATAGTCGCCGTAAGGAATTTGATATTCCGGGAGTGCGATAGTTCCCCAGCTATTTACACAGCCCAATCCCATCTGCACCTTATCGAGACAAAGGTTTGTCAAGTCAGCTTCCTCTACTTCGGGAGAGTGTCTTTGATCCTTCCGGGCACCGTCGTCCAAAGACTCGATCGTATAATGTAAAGCGGAAGCGGAGAATGGGGCAGAGGCTACAACCTCGATACCGTTGCCAGCCTCGTTCAGCATTTTCCACCAGCGGATATCCGATTTCGTTCCATTCTCTTGCGGACGGATATACGAATAGAACTGCTCATCTACGGTCTGGCGGTAAATAGCCAAGTCAGCGTTACCCTTGCGGTCGATATAATTCTCCACGGGACCACGGCCGTAGTATTCGATATTCTCGAATGATCTCGGCATCGGCATTTGCATACCGAAGCGGAACATGGGGGATACCTTGGCATTCTTGTCTGCTGTCATTTTCTGGGTAACCTTGATCGCACCCTTGTTATTGATCACGTACGTCAAGTTCAACTTGGCGGATACGGTCGGCATATCGTAAGCGGCCTCTACGATCACTTGCTTGCTCTCCATCCGTTGGTTAAGAGAAGTCAGCTTCATCTCCGGATTCTTCCATGCGGCGTACTTTTTCTGTAGGCCAGCTCCGAAATCATTGTCTGTCGGCGCGCGCCAGAAGTTAGGAGTCAAAGCCTCTCCTTCCTTGATCATGTCTTGGCCGTTTACCTCGTATTTGATCAGATAACCATTCTCTCGATTGAACTCGGTACGGAAACCACAACCTTCCACGATCAGGTAATTCGCATCGCTATCTTGTACGACTGGAGCCTTGGTTTCGATATTGGTTGTCTCCACGTTTTTCAATTCCATAGATGGAGCCTTGTATGGATTCAACGTCAGCTGATCCTTGGCTACGGTATGTCCGGCGGGTAATAAACCCTCACGGTTCTTCAGTTTATAAGATACATTCAGCAACCATTCCGTGCATTGGCAAGTCTCGCCTAGATCCAATCGGATCGTTGATGTTTGTTGGGGAGCTACTTTCAGGTCATCGACACGTCCGCTACGAACAACCTTGCCACCTTTCAGCATTTCCCATTCCAGATAATAAGCGGAAAGGTCACGGAAGAAATTCTCGTTGTACACCTTGATCTCACCTTTCGACAGATCGCCGGGGGTTGTCCAGATATCTTGGTAATAATACCCCACCTCGTACATATGCGGGTTCGGAACACGATCCGGGCTGATCAAGCCGTTATCGCAGAAGTTATTATCGCTAGCGTCGAACTTATTGAAATCGCCGCCATAAGCATAGATCATTTTCCTGTTCTTGCCGGTCCAGCGTACGGATTGATCCACGAAGTCCCAGATGAAGCCTCCTTGATATTTCGGATATTTACGGATCAAATCCCAATATTCCTTGAAACCACCTTGAGAGTTACCCATGGCATGGGCGTACTCACATTGTATCAAAGGCTTTTGCATGGAGTTGTCCTCGCAGTATTTAGCGCAATCCTCGTAGTTGTAATACATCGGGCAGAAGATATCTGTCTTTCCGGTCTTTCCGGCCTGCTCGTATTGTACGGCACGGCTGGGATCCTCGTTTTTGATCCAATCGTAAGCGGCCTCGAAGTTAGGACCGTATCCCGCCTCGTTACCCAAGGACCAGAAGATTATACTCGGATGGTTGAAACCACGTTGGACGTTACGTTGGTTACGTTCCAGATGCGCTTTCTTATAAGATGGGTTCTTGGCTAACGTTTCCTCGCCGTATCCCATTCCGTGAGACTCTACATTGGCCTCGGCTACGACATAGATACCGTATTTATCGCAAAGATCGTACCAGAAGTTATCATCCGGGTAGTGGCAGGTACGAACGGCGTTCAAGTTGAATTTCTTCATGATCTGTATGTCCTGTATCATGCGTTCACGTGAAACGACATAACCGCCATCGGGATCCATCTCGTGACGGTCGGCACCCTTGAAAAGAACCGGTTGCCCATTCACGAGTATCTGGGCGTTCTTTAATTCGATCTTACGGAAACCTACTTTTACAGGGATTACTTCGATTGTTTTGCCTCCCTCTTTTAAAGTAGCCCGTAAAGTATATAGATAAGGAGTCTCCGCGGTCCATTTGTGGGGAGAGGAGACTTCTATCGTCGTGCTGACCTTTCCGGAAGCGTTCAAGGATTGGGTAGCGACAGCTTTATTCTGGGCATCCAATAGTTCAAGCTCTACCGTACCTTTACCCTTCATGGTCAGGTTGACAGCCAACGAGCCATTTTGGTATTGAGCGTCCAGATCCGGAGTCACACGTATATCGGCGATCTGTTGCTTTGGGTTACGGGCGTATAAATAACAATCACGTCCGACACCGCTGTAACGGAAGAAATCTTGGTCTTCCAGATAAGTGCCATCACACCAGCGGAATACTTGGAAAGCGATCAGGTTTTTTTGTCCGGGTTTCAAGTAAGGAGTTAAGTTAAACTCCGCTTCCAGCTTGCTATCTTCGCTATAGCCTACGTACTTCCCGTTTACCCACAAATACATATTGGAGGTAACGGAGCCGAAATGGGCGATGATCTCTTTTCCGTTCCAGCCGGCAGGAACCATGATCTCACGGCGGTAGGAACCCACATGGTTATTAACGGTAGGGACCTCGGGTGGGTTGTTCTTAAATTGCTCGCGCCAAGCGTAACCAACGTTTACGTAGAGAGGATCTCCATATCCGTTCAGTTCCCATACACCGGGCACAGGCATATTGTTCCATCCTTTGTCGTTGTAATCGGTCCGCCAGAAATCGGTAGGACGAGCGTCAGCGTTCTTTACCCAAAAGAATTTCCAAGGACCGTTCAAGGTCATGAAGTTCTGGGATTGTTCCTTGGCGTCCTTCGCCGCCACCTCGGCGGTCTCGTAGGCGAAGAAATTGGCGTGCATCGGGGCACGGTTTACGGCGTTGACCTCGGGATTTCGCCACTCATTCGACTGGGCTACCGCTGTGAAAGCCAAAGCGGCAAACAGTCCGGTCATAAGTTGTCTTTTCATGCTATTATATTTTTAATCTGCTTTACGGAATTGCAAAACTAAGAATAAAATTCCGGGTATGGCAATAATTCCGGCGGAAACTAACAGGGCGACATGCAAAGAATAGAAATCATTTAGCCAACCTATAAATGGGGCGATGGCAGCGAATATCAAGCGGATCACAAAGTTACGGATCGACAAGACCGTAGCCCGCATCTCCGAGAAGGTCATTTGATTAATGTAACCTTTCAAAATCGGTGTGGCGAAGCCCCGGACTATATAGAAAATGAACAAGATCGCTAATCCCCAATAAGTAAGGTTATAAGCGAGCGATATATATCCACCGATGATTACAAGTAGTATAAACGTGTTTGATTTACGCATCCCGCTCTACCCGATCAGAATAGAGGGCGGACAATCCCACCGTCAGATTGAGCACGGTCCAAATGACACCGTAATAGGAGGTCGGGGTTTCCAACTTCATCAATACGGGCTGCACGAACCATGCCATCGTTAATGTAGCGGCTCCGATGATACCGGAGAACATGATGTTATAGCATAGCCTACGGTTCGTAACCAAGGAATATTTCAAAATGCGGAGAATCTCGGAAACCGGGTTCTGCACCTTACTCTTAGTATTGAATTCCTGCAAGGCGAACGCTGCCGGAATGCCGATAAAGGCGACAAACGCTTGGGCGTAAAACGGCAATCGCAAGGAATAAGCGGCCAGCAATCCTCCGAATATCCCGGCGATGGCCTCGGCGAAATTACCGATCATCGTGATACGTCCCTCGTACCGCAAGTAAAGTTCTTCTTTTTTATATCGTACGGTTGTATCGTAGAGCAGCGCCGAATCCGCTCCGTTTACCAAGGTTTGCCCGGTTCCCAACAGGATCTCGGCGAATAGAAATGCCGTGAAAGTGGAGGTGAAAGAATAACATAGGTACCCACCAAAGAACAGTATACAACCTAGAATCAAGCATTTCTTACGTCCCCATACGTCCGCTAGGTAGCCCGAAGGAATCTCCAAAGCGACAGCGGCGACCGAGTAGACACTCTTCAAAATAAATACGTCTTGCAATCCTAACCCATGATCCTCATAGAAAAGGACAATGATAGGCATTACGAGCGAGAACCATTTGGATAACTTGATCAGATAGAGAGCGAGTATATTTTGTTTCATATTTTTCAACGGGATTGCCCTGTCGTTTTTATTTGGACACGCGAATGTATGAATTCTTTGCCAATAGCCTGAACTTTTTTAGGAAGCTTCTGTTCTTTTTGAAAAAGGAAAAATATGGTATTCAATCAACTTGATATTCATTTACTGATTACGGCCATTTGTGTGATATCATCCGCCTTGATATGCTATACGATCGGGGTCTGGGGCGAGCGTTTCCAAGGACAGTTAAAAGCGTGGCATCTTTGGTTTTTTGTATTAGGACTTTATGCGGACGCTATTGGAACGGGCTTGATGGAGCATATCGCCCAACTGACCCATTTACATGATACGGTACATACTGTAACGGGAATTATCGCTATTTGCTTGATGCTGATCCATGCGATCTGGGCGATTTGGACTTACTTTAAAGGTTCGTTAAAAGCCAAGCAGCATTTCAACAGATTTAGCATTGTTGTGTGGTTCATCTGGTTAATTCCTTATTGTATCGGTATCTACATGGGGATGTCTCTCCATAAATAGAGGCCATCGCTCATATATCTTGAGAAATAAATCGTACATTTGGTGATATGTTTACTATATGCCATATCCCGGAAAAAGGTTTTGCCGATAAATACGCCCGTATCACCTCGGAAGGGGTCGTGAAGTGTCTATTTAGCTTCATAATGTAAGGGATGTAGAGGATTTCCCCCGGCGGAATATCCCGAGACCGTAAATAAGGATGAACTGGGGAACTTAGGTTTATCTCAGGAAGAGGAGACTGCGATTGTCGCTTTTTTACGAACATTGACGGATTGCATCAAATAAAAATCAGTCTTTCCAAAAACTTTCTCCAGCCCTTGATAGTTTTCTTAATAAAATAAAAAGAAGAGTTTAAACTATGGCGAAGAAAGTTGCGGACCAGTTAGTGGATACGCTGGAAAAAGCAGGCGTACGACGTATATACGCCGTGACAGGCGATAGCCTGAATGAGGTAAACGAGGCTGTTCGGAAAAACGGCAGATTGCGGTGGATTCATGTCCGTCATGAGGAGACGGGAGCTTATGCCGCTGCGGCGGAGGCTCAATTGACAGGCGAGTTGGCTTGTTGTGCAGGTAGTAGTGGCCCCGGGCATGTACATTTAATTAATGGACTGTATGATGCCCAACGATCCGGAGCCCCGGTTTTGGCGATCGCTTCCACGATCCCTTCCCGGGAGTTTGGTACAGAATATTTCCAAGAGACAAATACGATCAAATTGTTCGATGATTGTAGCTATTATAATCAGGTAGCCACTACACCGGAACAATTTCCCCGGATGCTTCAAGGCGCTATGCAAGCGGCGGTCTCATCACGTGGGGTCGGGGTGATCGGACTTCCCGGTGACTTGGCGGCAGAGAATGCTACAGCGGGTTTGTCCTCTACCTTTTCTTTTCCTACGCGACAACGGGTTTGTCCCGCCGAACAGGAAATCCGGGAATTAGCGGATTTGTTGAATAATGCGAAGAAAGTGACACTTTATTGTGGAATAGGGGCGAAAGATGCCCATTCGGAATTGGTGCAGTTGGCTAAATTACTGAATGCTCCGGTAGCCTATTCTTTCAAGGGTAAGATGGAGATCCAATACGATAATCCGAACGAGGTGGGGATGACCGGTCTATTGGGCATGCCTTCCGGCTATTATAGTATGCACGAGGCAGAGGTGTTGGTGTTGTTGGGAACCGATTTTCCATACGAGGCATTCATGCCAGAGAGCAACACGATCGTACAGGTGGATATCAATCCGAATCGTCTGGGGCGTCGTGCCAAGATACAAATGGGGCTTTGTGGCGATATGAAGGATACTTTGGATGAGTTGATTCCGTTGATTCACCAGAAAGAAGATAATAGTTTCTTGCGGGAACAGTTGGCTAAATATGAGAAAGTTCGGGGAAATCTCCGTTCTGCCGCCACTGTCCGGGGGAAAGAAGAGAAGATACAGCCAGAGTACGTGATCTCGGTCGTAGACAAGCTTAGCTCGGACGACGCCATATTTACCGTGGATACGGGTATGACTTGTGTATGGGGTGCCCGCTATTTGCAAGCTACGGGTATGCGGAAGATGTTGGGATCATTCAATCATGGCTCGATGGCGAACGCCATGCCGCAAGCGATAGGGGCGGCATTGGCTTATCCCGGCAGGCAAGTCGTGGCGTTGTGTGGTGATGGAGGTATCTCAATGTTGTTGGGCGACCTTGCTACGATCGTGCAATACCATTTGCCGATTAAATTAATCGTGTTTAATAACCGTTCTCTAGGAATGGTAAAACTTGAGATGGAGGTGGCCGGACTGCCGGATTGGCAGACCACGATGCTGAACCCGGATTTCGCCCGGGTCGCCCTTTCAATGGGAATGGCGGGCTACAACGTGATCAACCCCGACGATGTATTCCCCACCTTGCAGAAAGTGTTTAACGCTGACGGACCGGCCTTGGTTAACATCATGACCGATCCGAACGCATTAGCGATGCCTCCCAAGATTGAGTTCTCCCAAATGCTTGGTTTTGCCCAAACCATGTATAAGTTAATGATGGAGGGGCGAAGCAAGGAGGTCTTGGATACCATCGATACGAATCTAAAACATTGGAAAGAGGTGTTTTAAACTCTCAAAAGAGCTGGATAACCGCTTTAGATTTCGCGCTTTGAATGGCAGCGTCCAATATCCGTACTACCATTAGGTTATTCTCCAACGAGGAAAGGTCCGTGGGAGGTACGTCAATCTCTTTACGAACGGCGGCTTTCAAGAAATAAAAGGAATCATTATAAGGAGCGTTCAAGGAAGGTGCTATTTCTTGGCGCTCCTTTCCGTTGGTATAAATTCGCATTTCCTTAGGTGTATCTTGGTAAATATATCCTTTGTCGCCATAGATATGCATATCTTTTCTACCCATCGGCCAACACCATGATCCCATGATCTGGACGGTCGCGGAAGGATATTCCACGATAATAGTCGCGTCATCGTCTACCTTGGGATAAAGATTCGGTTTATTCTGCCGTAGTACGGCGTATACGCTAAGAGGCTTTTCATCTTTCATGAGACGGGTGGCTAAGTTGGCTCCGTAACATCCAAAATCGATAACCGCCCCGCCGCCATTCAGCACGGGGTCGGTTAACCAGTTCGTGAACTCTTTTCCGCAGTTGATCTCGAAGGGACCTTGATGCCCGTCGTATACGTTGATACGATCGATCTTCCCGATAGCACCGCTGTCAATAAGGCGGAATGCCTCATGGTTGGTATTATACCACGTAGTCTCGTAGTTGGTAAGTAACAAGATATTTTTCTCACGGGCGAGCGATGCCATTCGGGTAGCATGTTCGTTATTGACGGCCAATGGCTTTTCTACCATAACATGTATGCCTCTCGGCGCGCAAGCCTCTACCACACGAAGATGGTCGTAGATCGGCTCGTATACGATGACCGCCTCCGGATGGGTCTTGTCCAGCATCTCGCCAAGGTCCGCATAGAACAGGTTTGGATCTAGCTTATCCCGCAGACCGTTATGTTCCCGTAAGTAATCATCTTTCTCGGCGACTCCTACAATCTTGAAATCGCCTCTATCCAAACGGCTTATCACCTCCCATAGATGTCCGTGGGATACCCCTGCCACGGCCAGTCGCAAAGGCTCTCCATCTTGCCCTTTCGCCGTGAGAGTTAAGAACGTAAATGTACATAACATAAGTAAGTAACGTGTGATCTTGTGTATATTCATGATATTATCTATATATAGTTTTTACAAAGATATACGATTATTTCTTACCTTTGCAACCCATTACTTATTCAGATTAAGGAAAACAGTATAATTTAGAAATATAAAGAAATGGCAAAAGAGCTGAAAGAACTTACACCGAGAAGTGTAAACTATTCGCAGTGGTACCAAGATTTGGTAATTAAGGCAGATTTGGCGGAGAATTCCGCCGTGCGTGGTTGTATGGTGATCAAGCCTTACGGATACGCTATCTGGGAGAAGATGCAACGTATCCTAGACGATATGTTCAAGGAAACCGGTCATGTGAACGCTTATTTCCCCTTGCTGATCCCGAAGTCTTTCTTAAGCAAAGAAGCTGAGCACGTAGAAGGGTTCGCCAAGGAGTGCGCCGTGGTTACTCACTATCGTTTGAAGACAAATCATGACGGTACGGGGGTTGTCGTAGATCCGGCAGCTAAACTGGAAGAGGAATTGATCATTCGCCCGACTTCGGAGACCATTATATGGAATACATACCGTAACTGGATTCAGTCTTACCGTGACCTGCCTATCTTGTGCAACCAATGGGCGAACGTGATGCGCTGGGAGATGCGTACTCGCTTGTTCCTTCGTACGGCTGAGTTCTTGTGGCAGGAAGGCCATACCGCTCACGCTACTCGTGAAGAAGCGGAGATAGAAGCTAAGAAGATGCAAGACGTTTATGCGAACTTCGCAGAGAATTATATGGCAATGCCGGTAATAAAGGGCGTGAAGTCTGAGAGCGAGCGTTTCGCCGGTGCTTTGGATACCTATACGATCGAGGCGATGATGCAGGATGGAAAAGCTTTGCAGGCGGGAACTTCCCATTTCTTGGGGCAGAACTTCGGTAAGGCTTTCGACGTTACTTTCATCGACAAGAACGGTAAGAGCGACTATGCTTGGGCTACTTCTTGGGGGGTTTCCACACGTTTGATCGGAGCGTTGATTATGTCTCACTCTGATGATAACGGTTTGGTATTGCCTCCACATTTGGCTCCGATACAGGTTGTGATCGTACCGATCTACCGTAGCGCTGAGCAATTGACGCAGATCAGCGAGAAGGTCGCTGGTATCGTGGCTAAATTGAAAGCGTTAGGCATTTCCGTGAAATATGATGACGCTGATAACAAGAAGCCGGGCTGGAAGTTCGCTGAGTACGAGTTAAAAGGTGTTCCCGTGCGTTTGGCTATGGGTGGTCGTGATTTGGAGAATAATACGATCGAAGTAATGCGCCGTGATACTTTGGAGAAGGAGACGATCACTTGTGATGGCATTGAGGAATACGTGAAGAATCTGTTGGAGGAAATCCAAGCGAATATCTTCAAGAAAGCGTACGATCACCGTGAGGCTAACATCATAAACGTAGATACGTATGAGGAATTTAAGGAGAAGATCGAGGATGGCGTCTTCATCATGGCCCACTGGGATGGAACCCCGGAAACAGAAGAATTGATCAAGAGCGAGACGAAAGCTACGATCCGCTGTATTCCTTTAGCTGGTGATAAGACTCCGGGTAAGTGTATGGTGACAGGTAAACCGTCGGCTTGCCGGGTACTGTTCGCCAGAGCTTATTGATCGCCCCCCGGTTTCGGGGCGAGAGTGGTTATAAAAAAGGTACGCCTTACTGAATGTGTGAGGCGTACCTTTTTTTATTTAAATTGTTTTACTGTCTATTAACTCAATCCCTCAATCATGCCATCCACGATATCGATCTTTCGGGCTTGCGGCTCTTTAGGGAGCCCCGGCATACGCATGATCTCGCCCATGACGACAACGATCATCTCGGCTCCGTTATTGATGATTACATCTCGTACTTTTAGTTCGAAATCCTTGGCGACCCCATAAGCTTTCGGATCGGAAGAGAATGAATATTGAGTCTTGGCGATACAGATCGGATAATGGGAAATACCCAAGCTTTCGATCTGACGCAATTTTTTATCGGCCAAAGTCGTATAAACAATCGAAGAGGCTCCGTATATCTTCTGGGCCACTTTTTGTACCTTCGTACGGATCGGATCATTCAGATCATATGTATATTGTAAAGGAGCGGAAGGATGATTTTCGATCGTATCAACCACTAAGCGGGCAAGTTCCGTACCCCCTTCACCTCCTTCAGAGAAAACGTTATTCATGGCGAATCCAACCCCTTTTTCCTTGCAATGCTCAGCCACTAAAGCGATCTCCTCGTCCGTATCGGTAGCGAAACGGTTGAAAGTCACGATTACTTGCTGTCCGAAGCTCTTCATATTCTCAATGTGTTTATCTAAGTTAGCGAATCCGTTCTTTAATCCTTCGATATTCGGTTCCTTGATTTCTTTTTCAGGAACGCCACCATGAAGTTTTAAGCTCTGGGCAGTCGCTACGATGACTGTCAGTTTCGGTGAAAGCCCCGCTTTTCTACATTTGATATTAAAGAATTTCTCCGCACCCAGATCAGCGCCGAAACCAGCCTCCGTAATCACATAATCTCCATAAGTAAGAGCCATTTGGGTGGCCAATATGGAATTACATCCATGGGCGATATTAGCGAAAGGACCTCCATGTACAAATGCGGGAGTATTCTCCGTTGTTTGTACTAGGTTCGGCAGTAATGCGTCTTTTAGCAATACGGTAATAGCTCCGGCTATGCCAAGATCATTTACCGTGAAAGGCTTATCTTCGTTTGTATAACCCAATAAAATATTTCCGACACGTCGTTTCAAATCCTCTATATCCGTAGCCAAGCAAAGGATCGCCATGATCTCTGAAGCGGGAGTGATGTCAAATCCGGTCTCGTAGGGACACCGTTCGCTGAGCCGCCTAGACCCGATACGATGTTACGTAAGCTACGGTCGTTTACGTCAAGAACCCGTTTCCATTTGATCTCCTTTAACCCCTCGCAGGTGTTGCGAGTCTGATAAATATAGTTATCCAATAAAGCGGTAATCATATTGTGGGCGGAAGTAACCGCATGAAAATCCCCTGTAAAATGCAAGTTGATGTTTTCCATAGGAAGCACTTGGGCATATCCACCTCCGGCAGCACCACCTTTCATGCCGAAACACGGGCCAAGAGACGGCTCACGTAAAGCGACCACCGCTTTCTTCCCTATTTTATTCAGACCTAAAGCCAGACCGATCGAAACCGTAGTCTTTCCGATTCCCGCTTTAGTGGGAGTGATAGCGGTCACTAAAATTAAATTATGCTGGTCCATTTGCTTTTTATCGATCAAATGGATAGGAACCTTGGCAATATACCTGCCATAATTTTGTACTTCCTCACGAGGGATACCTAACGTTGTCGCAACTTCCTTAATTTTACGCAAGTCTGTTTCTCTTGCTATCTCAATGTCCGATTTCATGTGCTTTATGTAAGTTTATATAGTTTGAACAAAGTAAATCTAATTTATTATAATAACAAAATGATACGGAACAAGGTTTTCCCCCTTTATGGAATAATAAGATTGTGTTATTTTGATATTTTTGTGCGAAGATGGCGATGATCTTGCTTTTTGTGATAGCTGTTAGGCTTGAAATTAAACTTTTTGTAAAGTGAACTTTGCAAAAATCATACGTTTTGCTTGTTGCACTCTTAAAGAATTATAAAATAGTCTTTAAAATTATCCATCTATGATAATTTGATTAATTTTGTGGTTTCGCAACGATAAAAAGAAAGATAAAATGATTTGAGTGTGATAAATTGAAACAGATAAGAGATTAATAACATTAGCAATATAATATGTAAATTTAAGGTTATGTCAACAGTAAGATTTAGTCAGGTTACATTTGCTACTAAATCGTGGGTAGCAGAAGCATGGGAAAAGATGGTAGTGGAATTGTTTAGCGGCCGTGTCGTAGCGGAAGTCAAACAATTGGATGAAGTATGTGAATCAAAGTGGGAAGTAGAATTGAAGAAGCTTCAAAACGAGGTTCATTCTTTATGTCATCATGCGATCCATCAATTGCTCCCGATAGCCGGCTCTTATCAACAGGCATTACTGGATGACGTTGCCCAAGCCTATACGGTATACGCTCCGGAAGAAGCAGAGTCTATCTTCAACCGGGGAAACCAAGCGATCGAGGATATCAAAGGACATGTATCGGGTATTCGCTACAACGCTTGTAAAATGCGTGAGGCGAACCGTAAAGTAAGCGAGTTGGAAGATATGCACGCAAAAGCGATCATGTATCATAATTCAGTGAAACCTTATATGGATACACTTCGTTTCCATATCGATCAGCTTAAGCATATATTGCATGTAGCGTAATAAGATGGGCTGTCCGGGTTTGGTTACTCTCCGGGCAGCCTTCTTCTTTTAGCGAGGTTGGATAATCAGTAGGGAGAAATAGGGGAAATCCTTGGAATGTATAGTGGTGATATCAGTAGTATAATATTCTTTTCCTGTTCCAACATTCTCGAAATAATGAAAAACCGCCTTATCCGCATACTGCCGGATACAAGTATGAATAGCCTCTTGGCAACCCGGTAATTTCATGATGACGATGATCATTCCATTTTCTATTTTTGCCGAAAGTTCATCGAACGACGCAGTCCCGGGGATTACGTTAATTTGCTCCTCTTGTTTTACGATATGTATCCCGGCCAAGGCACCTGCCGCTATAAATGCCGGAATTCCTGCGATTCGATCGACCGGGATTCCTGCTTCCTCGAATTTATCGTATACATATTGTATAGATGAATAAAAACCAGCGTCTCCCTCGGCGACGATCACGATTTGTTTTCCTTTCAAATATTCAGCTTGGGCATCCAGAAACAATTCGTTATAAGCGTTTAACGCATCTGTCCGTTCCTTACTCATTGGCAAAATAAACGGATGGATCAAGGATTCGTCTACCTCAATAGCTTTCAATATATCCGTCGCCCGAGATATGATTCCATGCTTGCCTTGTGTAGCAGGACAATAGATAATATCAGCCTTTTGTAATGTTTTAAGCCCTTTCAGCGTAATTAATTCCGGATCACCGGGACCTAATGAGACGAAGTGAATAGGATGATTCATGTGTATCTGTTTTTATTTGAAACGCAAAAGTCCTTAAAATTGCGGATGTATACAAATATTCTTACTACTTTTGTCGCTGTAATAGGCTCCGCTTATCTCTTTTTCCGGGAGGCGGATTAAAAGGGAACCGGGTGAGAATCCCGGACAGACCACGCTGCTGTGAACTTCTAAACATTCGGACAATACCTTGGCCACTGGTTTCGTAATCGGGAAGGCGTCCAGAATGGAAGTAAGTCAGAAGACCTGCCGGTTCATAAATAAATGTTGCTGTCCCGTGGAGCAGGACGAGAGTAACTGTCAATGATCAACTGTCAATTAAACAAGGATTATGAATAAGTTTATAGCGGGTGGATGCTTGCTTTTATCGGTATTGACTTTATCATGTACTTCAGGTATCCGTGAAAAAGGAGAAATAGGGAAGACGGCTTCCGTAGAGCAATCCGCATTCTCGCAAGAGCAGGTTAAGCCTTTATACGCCCAAGGATTCAAGCTTACCTATGCGGATCAATATGTCTTGGCTGATATTCAAGATCCTCAAAACGAGGAAAGCACCACGTTTCATTATGCGTTCGTAAAAAGAGGTTCGAAACCCACGGGGATTCCCGTTGATTATACGATGATAGAGCTTCCTATCCGAAGCGTTATCTGTATGACTTCCCTGCAATTATCGAATTTTATTAAATTGGGTGCCTTGGATAAGGTCGTTGGGATTACCAGTACACGGCATTTGTTCAATAAAGAGATGAACGAACGCCTGAAAGAAGGTAAAACCGCAAAGATCGGTATAGAGGGAAATTTCGATAACGAGGTTATCATGAGTATGAATCCTGATTTGATCCTTGTATCGCCATTCAAGCGGGGAGGCTATGAGACGCTGAAAGACGTGGGTATCCCCTTGATTCCCCATTTGGGTTATAAGGAGACTACGCCATTGGGACAAGCTGAATGGATCAAGTTCATAGGCTTGTTGTTAGGGGTAGAGAAAGAGGGCAATGAGCGTTTTGCCGCCATTGAGAAGAGGTATAATGAATTAAAGGAACGGCGGATGGCAAGGTTAAAAAATGTCCGATCGTTTTTAGTGGCGAGTTACGGGGTGGAAACTGGTATGCCGTAGGAGGAAAGAGTTTCTTGGCACAGCTTTTCAAGGATGCCGGCGCTGATTATTTCTTGAAAGACGATGAGCGATCCGGTGGTGTTACATTAGACTTCGAGACGGTCTATAACCAAGCGGACGATGCTGATTTCTGGCGTATCGTGAATAGTTTCCCGGGAACGTTTAGCTATGAGGCATTGAAAGAGCAAGATCCTCGTTATGCGGATTTCCGTGCGTTCCGGGAGAAAGGGATTATCTATTGTAATATGAAGAACACGCCGTTTTATGAGAGTATGCCGACAGAACCGGAGATCGTCCTAGCGGATTTGCTTCATATCTTTCATCCGGATTTATTACCGGATCATGAGCCGGTCTATTATTCTCGACTTAAATAAGGAACGCTGATGAGACATTCAAATACCCTATGGATGCTGGCGATTGTCACGGCTATTTTTGTTCTAATCTTTTTGAATTTGGTGTTGGGGTCAGTCTCTATTCCTCTTCAATCGGTTTGGCATATTATCTGGAATTCAGGAAATGAGCCTATTACATGGCAGAATATTATCTGGAAATCCCGACTACCACAGGCATTGACAGCGTTGGTAGCGGGAGCAGGCTTATCCATCAGCGGCTTACAGATGCAAACCGTTTTCCGTAATCCATTGGCCGGACCTTCGGTCTTAGGTATCAGTTCGGGAGCGAGCATGGGTGTCGCTTTCGTGGTGTTGTTAAGCGGTAGTTTAGGGGGCGTTGCCTTGAGTAAACTTGGTTTTATGGGGGAGATCGCCTTATCGATAGCGGCCGTGATCGGTTCCTTATCCGTGATGGCGCTGATCGTGTATGTTTCCCAAAAGGTAAAAGGAAATGTCACGTTGTTGATTATCGGTGTGATGATCGGTTACGTGGCAAACGCCGTGATCGGTGTACTTAAATTCTTTAGCGTCGAGGAGGATATCCGTGCATACGTGATTTGGGGATTGGGTAGTTTCGCCCGTGTTTCCGGTAATCAGATGACGTTGTTCGTGATTCTTATGACAATCTTGATCCCTCTCTCGTTCCTGCTTATCAAGACCATGAACTTGATGCTTCTTGGGGATAGCTACGCACGCAATTTGGGACTTAATATCAAGCGGGCCCGTTTGTTGGTTATCACCTCGGCCGGGGTCCTTACGGCGATTGTCACGGCTTATTGCGGACCTATTATCTTCTTGGGGCTAGCCGTTCCGCATTTATGCCGGGCCATATTTCAAACTTCCGACCATCGGATTTTAATGCCTGCGGTCTTATTCGCCGGTGCGGCGTTGGCGTTGATCTGTAATTTGATCGCCCGTATGCCGGGGTTCGAGGGAGCGTTACCTGTCAACTCGGTAACCGCTTTAGTAGGTGCTCCTGTAGTGGCCTCGGTATTATTTAGAAAACGAAAGAATGAATTGAACGAGTAAGATGAAACAAGATACGATTCATATTAACGGACTTTCGATCGGTTACCATTCTAAGAGTAGTACAAAGCTGGTAGCTAAAGGTATACACTCTACGATCTATAGTGGTGAATTAACCTGTTTGCTGGGTGCTAACGGGGTGGGGAAGTCTACTTTATTGCGCACGTTATCGGCTTTCCAACCTAAATTAGATGGGGAAATATTGGTCCTAGGAAAAGATATAGATGCTTATTCCGATAAGGAATTGAGCACCACGATCGGTGTCGTGCTGACCGATAAATGTGAGATCCGGAATATGTTGGTACGGGAATTGGTCGGGATGGGACGTAGCCCGTATACCGGCTTCTGGGGCAAGTTGAGCAAGGATGATAAGCGGATCGTGGAAGAATCCATCGCCCTTGTCCGCATTGAGGAACTAGCATCCCGCATGGTCCATACCTTATCGGATGGAGAACGCCAGAAAGTGATGATCGCTAAGGCGCTCGCTCAGGAGACTCCGGTTATTTACTTGGATGAACCTACCGCATTCCTTGATTTTCCCAGCAAGGTAGAGATTATGCAATTACTCCATCATCTAACCCGGAAAACGAATAAGACGATATTTATGTCCACTCACGATTTGGAGCTGGCTCTCCAGATATCGGATAAGATCTGGTTAATGGACAAAGCAAATGGTATCTCTACCGGTACCCCCGAGGATTTGGCATTGAGTGGTCATTTAAGCAATTTCTTCGCCCGGAAAGGGATTGTTTTCGATAAGGATACCGGATTATTCCGTATAGATAATCAATTCTCCCGACAGATCCGCCTCGTTGGACATGGCCAGAAATACGCTATGGTGCGTAAAGCGCTCCAGCGAAACGGAATTTTGGCGAATCGGGAAGTGGAATCGAATATCTGGATTGAGACTGGCGATTTAAAGACCACCCACTTTATCATCCATGAGACTTCCGGCGGTACCTATATCACCCAAACGATAGAAGAATTACTTGCCTATTTTGATACTGAAAAATCATAACTATGAAATTTTCAATTCATAACTATGTTTTTCTTCATTCATAGTTATGAATTTTTTCCATTCAAATCCATTGTTTTAAAGTAAGCTAGCTTCGTCGGCTTTCCTGTAATTGCTTGAAAGATACATACAACTTTAATTCCACCATTCCTGTCACTTCTACGTACAGGTGTTGGTTCAAGAAAATGGTTGGGGTTACACCTAATGAATATAGACAAAATCGAAACAATTAGACATTTAATTCAACGTCATGTAACAATATGAAGTTTGCATGTATGGATCTTTACACGGTTCTTCCGTCGGGAATCGTGCTAGCTCGTGCGTGCCTTTCCGGACAGTAAGTCCTAAATGTTAAATGAGTAGTGAGATGTAAAGAGACAAACGGTAAAAAAAACGATAATGTAAAATGAATCGAAAAATAGAAGTGATTGAGAATAAAGAAGTAGGGAGAAAAAAAATGTCTCTTTCTTACGCAGAAAGAGACAACAGGAGAATAAACGCTCCTATCCGATGTTTTTCAAGCCCTTGGAAATGTTAATAGGACAAGGCATGTCACGCTTGACGGCTCGCTATTGTTTGTCTTTTTTAATTTTGACAAAAGATTTAAGCACTCACCTTGCCTTTATCAGCAATTTGAGCTACTTTTACGTCCGAAAACGGATATTTATCCGTCATTCTGAAAGTTGTCTCTTTCTGCGTAAGAAAGAGACAACTTTTTTTCTTTCATCCCTTCATTCTCAATATCTTCCATTTTATTTCCTTTTTTACATTTTCATGCATTTCGCTTTTTGTCTCTTTACAAATCACTACTCATTTAACATTTCGGACTTACTGTCCGGAAAGGCACGCACGAAACCGCACGATACCCGACGGGGGTACCGTGTAACTTCACGCATGCGACAACAATTATATCATCGCATGACGGGATTAATAAGGATAAGGAGTGTTATTTTACTCGGTGGTCTTCACCCACACACGTTTGCCATCGAACGTGATCGCCATTTTGAGAATGTCTCGCACCCCAGCCGCATGGAGCGTGGCGGCGTATTGCTTCTTCTCGATCTGCGCCAAGGCGGAATCAAGCACCTTGTCCACAGACTCGTCAAACATAGGGTCGTACACTTTCAACTCCATGATAAAACCCCTGCCACCAAGGTCACGGGGACGAAGAAGGATGTCGTAACGGCCCAAACCCGACTCACGGTTACTGCTCACCTCGTACGCGCCGTTGCTAACCAGCATTCCCAACAAGAACGCCTGATAGACCTTTTCCGGCTCACGGCCGTTCGTGTCGTAATAGGAGAGCGTATTCACGACGAAGTCATTCAATAGCCGCTGGAAGATATTCATCTCGTTCTCGTCCAAAGCCTGCAGCATCATCTCCAAGCGGTCGTTCTTCACGGGGCCGTCGTTGATCCAGCCCCGGATGATCGTAGAAAAAACCGTGGAAACCTCCGTGTTCGGCACCCCCAAGGTGTACGACATCAAGTGATCCGGGGTCATTCTCCCCTCCGACGCTTTCAGATAGCCGCTGAACAGCATGAAAGACCAGATGTTGGACGCGCTAGACAACAAGTCCGGGAAAGCCAGCTTGTCGTTGATCACGCTACACAGGCTACCGCCTTGGACAAGCGTCTCGATCCCCTTCCGTACTTGGGAGGGGCCCTCCGCTATCAAATGACGAAGCAACACGTCTGAGCCCGTGTTCACCCAGTAAGGGGCAAAGACACCACCTTTATTTATATAGTTCAATACAGACCATGGATTATAGACCACCTCATTCCCGAACAGGTAACCGTTATACCAGTGCTTGACCTCTGACTTCTGATCACCCAACGAGTATGAGTCGAGCAGCGTGTCGACATCCACTTGCGTGAAGCCAAACGCCGTACACATCGGACGATCCAGCAAGGTATCCACGTCGATATTGTTCAGCCCGCTAAAGATCGACTCCTTGCTTACACGGAGGATACCCGTGATTACACCGCGGAAGATAGACGTATTGTCCTTGAAAACCATCGACATAAAATTGCGCATGAAGACGATCATCCGATCATAAAAGCCCTTGTCGAAAGCCACATGAATGGGGGTGTCATACTCATCGAGCAATACCAGAGGGGGCATACCCCAATGAAGCGTCAACAGTTCGGATAGCAAGCTAATGGAACCCTCTAATTGCCCCCGGGAAGCCTTGCCCTCATAAAGTGCCATAAAGTCATCCAAGTAATTAGGCCGCATCTTGGGAGAATCGAGCAAGTAAGCATGGCGAGTAAACTCGTTTTTCAACTCATAGCCTATCCTGACCAACGTGTCCTCGAACGTATCCGCCTTGCAGTCCTTCAACGTCAACATGATCACAGGGTATTGACCTTGATGCTTATCGAAATCCTTCCACTCCCGGATACGCTTGCCGTCGAACAACGGGCGGAACACGTTACCATCCGTCTTCTCGAAGAAGTACCGCAGCATCGAAAGGTTCAGCGTCTTGCCGAAGCGACGCGGACGGGGCAACAACGTGATCAAAGCGCCTTCTTCTATTATCTGACGGATAAAATCGGTCTTATCCACATAGTAATAGCCCTCATCTATCATTTTCTTGTAATCGCTGATGCCGATCGGTAGTCTTCTCGTTTCCATAAGTATCCCTATTTTGAGTTGTGAATACAAATATAACAATTTATATGACAACAGCGATTATCACTTTTCCTTATTAATCTCATCATGTCAAAGAACGTTTCCCCAAGCGTTTACGGCAAGGCACAAGGGGGGGAGCCTTTATGGTTCGTCGTATCAATTCGCCCGTTCCTGGATGCAACGAAGAGGTATGGCCTCACGTAAATGTCCGGAAGTGGGCAAGGTTCCATATTTAGCAGTCAGATTATAATCCCTTCTGAAATGTTTAGCGCCAGCTTTGCTTGCAACGTCGTTTCGGCACCAAAGCAACGTGTTCTCACCAATCCCAAGATACTGATCGCTCAAATACCAATAACCGGTATATCGGATATAGGTCGTCCTCCTCTGCTCTTTATCAAAATAGACAACGATACCCCCATCTGTCTTTTCGCCATTGTTTTGCATATTCATCAAATACAGGCTAGGACCTGTAGCGCTATGGTTGACATCATTGAATAAGGGATAATAGTTCTCCACTTTTGTCACCCGCCAGCCGGCCGGACATGGGTCGTGAACGGTCTTCACCGAACTACCACCCCAAGCTTGTTTTACATCATTTAGATTCGTGATCCAGGAAAGATTATCAGCGTTATTGCCACTTGGCTTATAAATAGATGACGGGTCTTTATAGGCTTCCCTAAAAGTCGTGGCAGAAGGTACTATCTTACGTGAATAATAAGTAACACCATCCGGCCTATATAAATTCAATATATTTTTCACGGATTTAGTCAAATCTATACGCTCTATTTTGGACACGTACTTTGTAGTATAACTACTGGGGAAAGGGGCCTTTCTACCCCATTGATAATGGAAACCATGTGCCTTCGACCTATCCTCCTCTTCTGCGGGTATCGTGGTATATCCGGCTAAAGCGCCCAGATTACGATCCATGATAGGATATTGATTCGGATGATTCCCATACGTATATTTTTGCTTACGTTTTGTCTCCGGCTCGTCTACCGAGGCATCCCCGGTAGCGTCCGGATGATAATCTGTCACCCATACGTGCCAACTCCAGAGAATATCGCCTTTGTCGTTTCTCGCCGCTATCAAGCCGCTACCTCCGGTCGTGTTAGGGGCGACACGGCAATAGATCCGTCCTTGCCCCTGGCCAGACAAGGGGTTCTTCGTTATATCCTGACCGTCGTCTCTCTTTATGTCCACAATATTCGTATGATCCTCTTCGGTATTTACGATACCCATTACCGGATCTCCCAAATCTCCGCTTTCCAAGGTCTGCCATAAAAGTTCCACGGAAGTGATACCCCCCTCCGTGTCAGCCCACCCTTTCAGTGTGGAATTCTCTTGATCCGCCGTCCCATCGACCGTATATTTATAGGGATCGAAACAAAAGGCGCCTCCCGGAACAATCATGAAACAGTTGGCCGTGGGAACCAAGTTATTGTTATTCTCGGAAGCCCCGATCGGATTCACGATGGTAATACGTTTGTCATCCACCGGAAGCTCCGAGTGTGACATCTTAATCCCGTAAACATAGTTCGTATTGTCGTACAGATTGAAATCATGACTTGAACTTCCTCCCAAATAGACACGGTAACTCAATTTTTTCTTGATATTCACAGGATCTTGTGATACCAGCGTAACGTAAACACTACCTTTCGGAGCGTTCGCTTTCGTGCGATAATAGAGGGACGTGGCATTCGGGCTTTCGCCTCGTAGCACACTGGGGATCCAGCAAGTATAGCTGCCCGACTCCTCTACATCGGGAACCTGCAAGGTAGAGTATTGATCCAGTAAAGAGGGATATGTCGCCTTGTCCTCCGGATGACGCAATAATCGGTAATTGGCAGGTATGGATTGAAGCATAACTTGTTTCAAGACATATCCCGTGTTTTTCGAGACGTTTTCCCATGTGATCGTCAGCCGGGAAGCCAAACGGCGTAATAAGACGCGGATATCCTGTCCCTCCGGGTTCTGTATCCTATACGTCTCGCCCTCCTTCACTATACAGACATGAGGGAGAAGCAAGAGATAGGGCATCACTTTTATTTGATCCTTTGTCGTTATCGAGTTTATTACCGAAGAATCCAGCATCATGTCCTGAATATCCGACAGCCTCTTGCCCTTAAGGGACTCAATCGTGTTTTTCGAGCCATTATATCCACGGGCGACGATCAGCAATTGGCATTCGGTCTCGGGGGTTGACAGTGTCGCAGGATCTACCAAAGGCACGGTGAAGGATTCCCCTATGGATTTATTACCCAGGTTTTGCGTGCTGTTATTGATGCAATTTCCCGCCCGGTCGTATTGCCAGATCTCCAAACCATATAACTTATCGGGTTTGGCCGTAGCCAAGGGATCTTCAGGAACCGTTATAGCCTTCGTGCCCATGTTTTGACCGGAGAACAGACGCACATCAAAGCCAAAGCCTTCATTAGCCTCCGTGTGGATAGATCTCGTACTCAATGCCGCCGCATCTTCCCAGTCTGCCAATCCCACGCATAGCGATACCTCCACCGTCTTGCCCTCACCCTGCCCGTCTACGGGTGGAGGCAAGACGGTGGAGGTATCCTT
>OCPV01000484.1_pt1 | contig 30236 bp, 27 predicted proteins | sample 1538511 | NCBI WGS metagenome assembly OCPV01 (sample SAMN04571704, study PRJEB22368) | human gut metagenome | biome: human gut; material: stool | host: Homo sapiens | place: Luxembourg | collected 2012-08-30 | reverse complement strand
GCAGCGACGGCATTTATGCCTACCAGTTAGCCGTTGTTATTGACGATGCACTTATGGGAGTTACGGAAGTAATACGCGGGCGCGACCTGTTAAGTTCTTCCGCGCCGCAGCTTTATTTATACAGGCTTTTGGGCTTTAAGCCGCCGCAGTTTGGGCATTTGCCGCTTTTAACCGCGCCGGACGGCCGCCGCCTTGCCAAACGCGACATGGATTTGGACATGGGCGCTTTGCGCAGCCGTTATACGCCGGAAGAAGTTATCGGCAGGCTCGCCTTTTTAGCCGGGCTGATTGATAAAGAAGAACCTGTAAAAGCGGCAGAACTTCTTTCTTCATTTGACTGGCAGAAAATACCAAAGGAAAACATTACCGTTACTAACTAAAAAATCCTCCGCCACAAAGCGGAGGATTTTATTTTTTAACGAACGTTAAATACCTTGCCCGGATTTAAAATTCCTTTCGGGTCAAGAGCGGCTTTAATAGCACGCATCATTTTCATTTCGACAGGGTCGGTATATTTTTCCATAGCGGGCAGCTTCTTGGCGCCAATGCCGTGCTCGCCGCTCAGGCGTCCGCCAAGGCTGTAAACATAAGCATAGGCTTCGGCGTGGAACTCGCTGAGCTGTTTTTCCCATTCTTCTTCGCTTAAATCACATTTCAGAATCTGGAAATGCAGGTTGCCGTCACCGGCATGTGCCAGGCACAGCAGCTTAAAGCTGTATTTTTTGGAAACTTCGTTAAGATGTTCAATGCACTCGGCAATTTTATCAATCGGCACAACCAAATCGTCCGAAGTGCTGATAAGGCTCAGCACGCGGGTAGACTCCAGGCAGTTGCGGCGGATTTTCCATACGCGCTCGTCGGCTTCAAGAACATCGGTTGCCCCGCTTTCGGTGCAGATTTCGTCAAGCTGCTCCATTTTGCTTTCCAGTTCTTCTTCGTTAAAGGTTTCAACCGTAATAATTACATAATAGCCGTCCTCGTAATGCGGCAGCTTCAGTTCGCAGTAATCGCTGGCACTGCGTACAAAGCCGTTGTCCATAAACTCAACGCTGGTCGGGTTCAGGCCTGCTTTAATCAGGTTCGGCACAACGCCGATGGCTTTATCAAGTTCGGTAAAGATAGCGAGAATATCCAGTTTATAAGGGCACAGCGGCAAAAGCTTAAGAGTGGCCTTGGTAATGATGCCCAAAGTGCCTTCACTGCCCATTACAAGCTGTTCCAGGCAGTAGCCGGTGCTGTTCTTTTTAAGGGTGGAGCCAAGCGTTACGATATCGCCGGTAGGGGTAACAACTTCAACAGAGTAAACCTGATTGCGGGTAGTGCCGTAACGTACAGCCTTGTTGCCGCCGGCGTTGGTTGCAATATTGCCGCCGATTAAGCAGCTGTCGGCGCTGCACGGGTCGCCTGCATACAAAAAGCCTTCTTTATTGGCATATTCCTGAATTTCCAAAGTTCTGGCACCGGCTTCAACAACCATGTACATGCCTTCTTTGTTAAGCTCAAGAATTTTATCCATGCGTTCCATTAAAAGCACAATGCCGCCGCAAACGGGCACTGCACCGCAGGATACGCTGGTACCGGCGCTGCGCGGGGTAACCGGAATGTCAAATTCGTTGGCAATTTTCATAACTGCTGCCACTTCTTCGGTATTGGCAGGCATTACAACAACTTCCGGCAGATGATGGTAATGCGGGTCGGTTTCTTCGTCAGTTTTGTATTTATCAAGAGTTTCGGGGTCTGTCATTACATATTCAGCGCCTACTGCTTTTCGCAGAGCCTCCAGTACTTCTTCGGTGACCGGTTTGTAGTTCATCATTTTCTCAAATCCTTTCTGCTGTCCTTCGTTTAAAATTTTAATCTACATTAAAAATCTTACCGGGGTTCAAAATACATTTCGGGTCCATGGCTTTTTTAATGGTGCGCATTAAATTCAGTTCGCCCGGACGGGTATATTTTTCCATTTCGGCAAGTTTCTTGGCACCAATGCCGTGTTCACCAGCAAGGCGTCCGCCAATGCTGTAAGCATAGGTATAAACTTCGTCATGGAATGCCTGTACGTTATTTTCCCATTCTTCGTCGGTCAAATCGCATTTGCACAATACAATATGCAGGTTGCCGTCGCCTACATGGGCGCAGATAAGCGGCGTAAACGGATATTTTTCGCCGGTTTTCATAACAAATTTAACTGCGTCGGCAACTTTATCGCGCGGTACAACAACATCGTCCGTAAGGGATACGAGGCTGATAAGACGCACACTTTCCTGGCAGTTGCGGCGCATTCTCCAGATGCGTTCGTCTGCTTCCAGCACTTCTACCGCGCCTGCTTCGGTGCACAGCTCGTCAAGACGTTCCATCTTCATATCCAGTTCGTCTTCGTTGTAGGTTTCAACGGTAACGATAACATAAATGCCGTCCTCATAATGCGGCACATTTTTATATTCGCAGTAATCTGCGGTGGTGCGTACATAGGTATTATCCATGTATTCAATACTGGTCGGGTCAATGCCTGCCTTTAAAAGCAGCGGCACCAAATCAATAGCTTTGTCCGGGTCGGTAAACACGGCAACAAGGTCGAACTTATATGGGCACAGCGGCAAAAGCTTAAGGGTTGCTTTGGTAATAATGCCCAAAGTACCTTCGCTGCCCATAATAAGCTGTTCCAGGCAGTAGCCGGTAGAGCATTTTTTCAAACGTGCGCCAACTTCAATAATTTCACCGGTCGGGCTTACAAATTCAATTTCGTGTACCTGGTCGCGGGTAGTGCCGTAACGCACTGCCTTATTGCCGCCCGCGTTAGTTGCCAGATTGCCGCCGATTAAGCAGCTGTCGGCGCTGCACGGGTCGCCTGCATAAAGATAACCTGCTTCGTTGGCAACACGCTGAACTTCAATAGTAGGCACACCGGCTTCGGTAACAAGATACATGCCTTCGGTATTCAGCTCAATAATTTTATTCAAACGTTCCATTAAAAGCACAATGCCGCCGCAGACAGGAATTGCACCGTCGGCAAGGCTGGTGCCTGCACTGCGTACGGTAACGGGCACATCAAATTTATTGGCAAGTTTCATAATTTCCGCAATTTCCTGTGCCGAAGCAGGCTTTACAACAACTTCCGGCTTATGGAATTTACGCGGGTCGGTTTCTTCGTCAGTCTGATAGTGTTCCAGTGTTTCAGCGTCAGTCATAACGTATTCAGCGCCTACAACACCTTTTAATGCTTCAATTACTTCTTCGGTAACAGGAGCATAAGTTTTCATACTTCATCATCCTTCCATAACTGCCGCCAAAATGGCAGGCAGGTAAAATACATATCTTTAATAATTATAATACAAAACTGCATGAATTTCAAAATTACAGACGCCAAAGTAAACAAAAATCCCTGCTAAAAAACAGGGATTTTAAAAATTTTACATTGAATTAAAAATTGCGCTGGTAGCTGATGCCGATAATTTTGGTAAAGCTGTCGTGCGTATGGGCATGTCTGCCTAAATTATCACCAGTAGGGTCTGCCGAATCTCTGAATTTAAAACTTAAATCACCTACATCCATCCAGCCCAAAGCGATTGCCAGCGTCTGGTCTTTATCGTTATAACGCGCGCCGATGGAATAAGTTTTTCTGTTGCCGGTCGGCACCATAAAATCGCCGCCGTCATAGGGAATGGAAGATTCATCATAAGCGAAGCCTGCCATCAGCGTATACTTATCGCTCAGCTTATGCTCCACGCCTATAGCGTAACGCCAGCCATCTTCCCAGTTTTTTGGACTGGCATGTACTCTATCGAAGCTTGGCACCCCTGTACCAGAAACATTAATATTAAGAGCATCATAAGTGCTCCAGTTAGTACGCACAGCATTCAGTTCCACGCGTGTTTTATCATTGAATTTATGATTATAACCAATATGCCAGGAATCAGGCAGCGTTACCTCACCGTAAGCATCGCCATTCCTATTACCAATATTAGTTATATTATACGCATTAAAATCTGCTTCCATAGAATGTTTGATGCGGCTGCGGTAAACCACGCCGATTTCATTCTTCTCGTCGAAGGCATAGTTGGCAGCGGCATTCCAGCCCAAAGCATAGCTTTCACCTTTGGTATGAGTAGGTACACTTGGACCAGGCATAGCATTTTTTTCCATCGTCAGGCGCACATAGTTAATTTCCGCACCAACAGCTGCACTCCATTTATCGTCGAACTTATGTGCAAAAGTAGGCGTAATGCTAACGCCATCCAGACGCGATACAAAAGCATTTGTAGAAACAGCCGAACCACGTTCAAACTCCGACACCATGGCAAAGCGGCTGAACGCACCAATGCCGAACCAGTCTTTATCGTTCAGTTTTTTTACATAGTAAGTACCCGGCGCAAAACCAAAATGCACACGGTTATGTCCGCTTTCATCAATTTTTCCATCTGCGCCATACAAATCATATTCGCCGTGCGGGCTAAGGTAGGTTGCACTTACCTTAAAAGCCTCGCCGTCCACCTTAGTGATAGATGCCGGGTTGTAAGCCACGTTAGCAGCGTCGCCTTCGGCAAACATACGCGCGCCACCCATGGCAACGCCTTCTGCGCTCCATTCGTTAATGGCAAAACCTTCTGCCCCGGCAGCCTGCGGCAAGCCCAAAGCACATAAAATACCTAATGTTAAAACTTTATTTTTTAAATTCACATCGTCACCTCTGTTAAAATTATTAGCAGCTGGTACTATTGTAACAGATTTGTGAATTTTTAGCTACAAAAAAATACGCCCCTGCATTAATAAGGGGCGTAAAAAATTTTATTTATCGTCAATACCGCGGCGCAGCACTATCGGGCGCTGCTTTTCCCACGGCTTGTACTGCACGGTGCTGCAAAATTCATAGGCTTTATAGCGTTTTACGGCGTCTTCTTCCGCTGCGGCTTTAGCCAGGTCGCGTTCAGCTATATCGTTTTGCGGGTAATACTTAAAGGCTTCGGCGTAAATTTCACTTGCTTTAGCGTCATTACCTGCGTTATGCGCATCTTCTGCCAAAAACTTCAGTGCAAAATATTTATACGGGTTCATACCGTTGTTGTCCTTTTCAGCTTCAACCATTGCCTTGGCTTCATCAACAGCCTGCTGCGTTTTTCCTGCTTCGCTCAGCACCATCAGCCTGCGGTAAAACATATCGCCGCGGGCGCAGCTGTGAAAGCTGTGTTTATAAGCACGGCTCAAGTCATACGCTTCTTTTAAATAGGTAAGAGCCGCTTCTTCGCTTTTTGCCAGTTTCCAAACTATTTCAGCAATATCGCGCAGGCACAAAACTTTGTGTTCCGCTTCGCTTAAACCATATTCCGGGTCGTCATCCATATTGGGTTCTACATTTACAACAGTGCTTAAAACACGCATTGCACTTTCGGTATCGCCCATCCAGTAAAGCGCGCGCCCTACAATCGAGCGGCAGCGCCAATCGTTATAATCCTGTATCATGCCTACCGGCACAGGGTATTCTCCGTTAGCCAAACGGGAAACATAACCCATCCATTCCTGTTGGTCCATATTATCTGCCTCCTGTCAGTCTGCTTTATTTAATTGTACCATAATAAAATATTTTTGGCATAAAAAAGGGCTGCTGCACACATGGAAAGATGTGCGCACAGCAGCCTAAAATAAGGGAAAGCGTTAGTTAAGGCAATGTATAAAAACATCATTGCACAATGCAAATTATACACTGCTAAAAGAAATTTGTCAAGTCTTTCTATAATTTATTAAAATTATTAATTTTTTGTAACATTTTCGGCGCAGCCGCATAGCATAAACGCACTGACAGCTAAAATATTCTTTCCTTTACTGCGCTTTTAAAAGCTGCGGCGCCATTAATGTTTCCTTTACATCTTCCCATACAACAAAATTGGCCTTGCTGAAGCCGTTAAAAGTTGTTGCCGATGCCGATGTATAAGCCCCGCAGATAGGCACAAGTATTAAATCCCCTTCTTCCTGGCGCACTGTCATTTTGCCGCGGAACATAATGTCAAGCGAATCGCAGCTCGGACCTGCAAAAGTAGCGGCCACCTGCTCGCCTTCTTTAAAGCTGATAAGTTTAAAGTCCCACTGGTCAAAAAGCACACCGGAAAAAGTTCCGTAAAGGCCTTCATCAAGAAAATACCACGGCTGCCCGCCGCGCTCCGTTACGCCGATAACGCTGGTAATAAGGTTTACTGCCGTGCCGCAAATAAAACGCCCGGGCTCTGCCCAGATTTCCACACCCGGAAAATCTTCGTCAAGGCGTGCGTTAATCTGATTGAGCATTTCCTGCAAATTAAAGCGTACTTTCGGTTCGGGAATGGGGAATCCCCCGCCGATATCCATAATGCGCAGCTGCATGCCTGCCGCCGCTGCTTCTTCAAAAATTTCACGCGCAATATCAAGCGCATACAAATAAGGGTCGGCGCTCGTAGTCTGGCTGCCTACATGAAAGGCAATGCCGGCAGCGTCAAGCCCGGCATCCCTTGCTTTCAGCAAAAGTTCCAAAGCCTGCTCGCGGGCAGCGCCGAATTTTTTATTCAAATCGACATGAGCCGAACTGTTATCTATCCTGATGCGCAAAAGTACCGTTGCACCCGGGCACTCACGCGCCATTTTATCTATTTCGCCTGCGCTGTCAAAAGTCATCTTGCCAACACCGGCATTACGGCAGGCACGCAGCCCGTTTACCGTTTTCATCGGGTTAGCATAAATCATCCTGCTGCCGTCAACGCCAAGGGAACTTAATTCCATAATTTCCCCGTCGGAAGCAACGTCAAAGTTAGAGCCAAGGTCACGCATCAGTTCCAAAATACGCCTGTGCGGATTGGCTTTAATGGCATAAAAAACTTTAACGCGCGGCAGATGAGTGCGCAAAAGGCGGTAATTTTTTTCAATCTGCTCCAGCGAAAGCACCAGAAGCGGAGTACCATATTCCCGGGCCAGCGCCTCGGTTTCTTCTTTGTTAAGCCTGAAATATTTTTCTTTTTTCATATCCACTCTCCCCTTGCCTGAGCATTAATTAACGTATATGATTGTACCACAATTTTCAGAAAGTACAATAGGAAAATGAAAGAAATTACAAAATTTTAAAGGAGTTGCGCCCAAAACTTTAATAATCGCTGATAGCGGCAATTTTAAGCGGAAAAATCCCTAAATTTTACAGTTTTTTAATCTTTTTTTCATTCCACCAAATATTGTGGCACGGCAAAGAGCCTTAAGCAAAATACGGCAAAATAAAAAGCCCTTTCAACACGCAAAAACTATCTGGCCGGTTTTTCTTTACTATTATATTAGCCTTAAAATCAGCCTTATCCTAAAAATTGCAAAAAAAAACACCTGCAAATAATGCAGGTGCGCATATTCTCTGGAGCGGGTGACGAGACTCGAACTCGCGACACATAGCTTGGGAAGCTATTGTTCTACCACTGAACTACACCCGCATGTGTAAATTGTATTAATAATTATATCACAGCCTTTCCGGCTTGGCAATATTCTAAAACCCGGCCGACCTCCCTGCTGCCGCCGGTTCAAAAATTTTATGCCCTATCTTTACAAAGTTTAAAGATTATGGTAAAATTTCGTCTTGCCGTCACTTTTAAAGGCGGTAAAATTTGATGATAGGAGGAATATGATGGTTTATATTAAGCCGTCTACACGCCTGCGTACCGATTACAGCCAAATTGCCGAACTGGCACGCAGAACAGGCGATGCAATTTACATTACCAAAAATGGGGAAAAGGATTTAGTGGTGATGTGCGCCCGGGCGTTTGAACTGCGCGACTTAGTATTAAAACTCAGCAATGTAGTTTTGGAAAGCGAAAACAAAAGATTAAACGGAGCAGCCGCTTGCGCTCTGGAAGAATTTGAAGCAAGCCTGAAGCAGAAAAGCCATGGTTGAAGCGTCAATAAGGCTTCTGCCGCGCGCGGTTGACGACCTGAAAAATATCGGCGCTTACTGGCGGCGCAACATTACACCAGACGAAGCAGACAGAATAACCGGCAAAATACTGCGCGATTTAAAAGAACTGAAACTTTTTTATCCGGCAGCCGACAGTATTAAATACGAGCCGCTGAAAAGCAGGAATTTTAAAATTTTAAAAAGCCAGAACTATATCTGTATCTGTAAAAAGGTGGAGCACATTATTTACGTTTACCATATTGCCCACCTGCCTACGGAATATCCCGATATTTTTTAACTTATAACAATAACAGCACACCAAAGCAGCTTTTACAATGCTTTCAGTGTGCTGTTTATTTATTTTCTGCCTTTAACTTTTAACTCCATCTGCCGTTTGGAACGCCGGTACTGCAGCATAAAGCGGCGCACCTTCAGCACACGGAACAAACTTGAAACCAGCATTACGCCGATGGCAATGGCAACGGAGTCCGTCATTGCCGTAAGCAAAATGGAAGTTCCGTTGTTATATTCATTATTAATAATGGCAAACATGCCCTGATAAATGCCAAGCCCCGGCACCAGAGGCACTATGCCCGGTATAACAAACACCGTTACCGGCTGCTTGAAAATGCGGGAACTGAGCTCGCTTGCCAGTGCCAGCGAAATGGTGGCGCAAAAATTGGAAACAAATGACGTATAGCCAAGCTCATGCCGCAGGTATATAAAAACCACCCAGCCGATAGCGCCGATAACGCCGTCGATAAGCACAATCTTTTTCGGCGCCTGAAACAGCACCGCAAACGCCATAGTAGCAATGCAGGCAAACCCGAAGGCGGTTATAATTTCCATAAATCCCACCCCCAGATAAACCAGGCACGCAGCACAAACGCAATGCCGATGGCAATGGACGAAGCAAACAGCAATGCTTCCGCAATGCGCGAATTGCCGCTCATTAAATTACCTGCCATATAATCGCGCAGGCCGTTGCAGAATGCCACGCCGGGCACAAAGGGCATCAGCGCGCCTACAATAATTTTTTCCATTGTACACTGCACGCTCATGGCGCAGCAGATAAGCGCAACGGTTGCAATAACAACACCGGCCACGACGTTTTCCCAAAAAGCGCTGGGGTGGTAGCCTGCAATCTGCTTTAAGGCAACCATGGCAGCGCCGCCTGTAATAAAGGCCGCAATAAAGTCATGGCTGTTGCCGCCCAGCATCGCCGCAAAGGCTGCCGAACCAATGCCGGAGGCAAGGCAGACCATCCATTTACCGTAAGGCGCGGGCTGCCGCCATTTTTTGTCCAGCCATTTGCAGGTATCTTCGTAGCCCATATCCCACTTGGCAAAATTGTAGGACATGCTGTTCATTTCGCTGATAAGACTTAAATTGGTGCTGCGGTAGCCAATTCTGCTTACGCGGATAAAGCTGTCGGTATCTTCGTTGCCTAAAATTATAACGGTAGGCGTTACAAAAGGGTCAACCTCATAGCCGTGCGCAAGGCAGCAGCGCGAAATGGTATCTTCCACACGGTAGGTTTCCGCGCCGCTTTTCAGCAGAATTTTGCCCATTTTTACAGCTATATTGATAGTCTGGTCACGTGTAAAATCTGTTTTAGCCATTATTGTTCACCGCCCTGTGCGGCAAAAAGCTCTGCCACAGCTTTTTTAAAAGCGTTGGCACCGCCCATGGAAGGATGCGGCACACACTCGCAGGCAACGCCGTATTTGCCAAGCGTCTGCTGCGATTTGCGCCCGATTGCCACAACCTTCATTCCGGGAATAAGCTGCATTAAAAGCCGCGCGTACTCAATGCCAACATCCAGCTCCTCACCCGTCGGCGTACGGTTGCTTAAAATATTGCCGTCTTTATACGGATGAAACGGGAAAATATTCCACAAAACCGTATCATAAGGAGATAACCCGTGGCGCGCAATGGCGTTCCACATAACCGTCGCCGTAGGTTCGTTAAAGCCGTACAGTTTTTGCGTGCGGTTCAGGCGCGGGCTGTCCGGATTGCTGGTACGCCTGTAATCCCACTCACCCAGAACTGCCTGCGGCTCAACATCCGGATGATTGCCGAGCAAAATGCGTTCACTGGTCATGGCCATGCCACTGAAATGCCCGCCCTGGTAGCCGAGCCCTTCGGCAATGAACAGGAAATGAGCATTTTGGCGCAGCTTTAAATAGCGCAGAAAATTTGCCGCACGTATTACAGGAGCCTGCAGGCCAATGTCACATTCACTGTCGTAATCTGCCCACGGGTTAAAAACCTGCGGACTGCTGTATTGTTGTAGTTTTTCAATAAATTCTTCTGCCGTCACAACTGTTACCGCCATTAAAGTTTTACATCAATCTGTGCCGATACGCCTACGCCCTGTACACGGTTAACATCGGTAATATCAACTTTGTCAATCGGTATCAGCGCTTTGGCGCGGAAACTGCCGAAAAACGATGCTTCTATCAAAAGCGCAGCCTTGCATTTTTCCACCTGCGCATGCGGGCCGCTTACCTGCGCCGCACCTGCATAGCTGCCGTCGCCAACGGTAATTACAGGCACAACCTTGGTTGCGTAATCACTGCTTACGGCATATTTTCCGGTTAAAGTGTTAATGGCGCTGTTAAGCTGGTCATCAAACTGGCTTACAAGCACACCGATAGCGCCGCCTTTTAAAACAGTGCCCAAAATTCCGGCCTGTGCCGGAGCAGTGCTGCTGCCAAGTATGAAGCCGCATACTAAAGCAGCCGCTATATATTTTTTACCCTGCATAGTAAAACCTCCTGTTAAAAATTTTACAATATAATTATCTTCGCCGTTTTTTTATAAACGCCTGCCCGATGTAAAACTTTTTTCTTCATATTTACATCATCCTTCTTTTGGCGTACCATTAATATATAAGTTTTATAAAGGAGCTGAACCATATGGAATTCTTTCAATATTTAGCACCGACCAAAGTAATTTTCGGGCGCGGCACCGAAGCACGCACCGGCGCACTGTGCAAAGAAGCCGGAGCAACAAAGGTACTCATTCACTACGGCGGGCACAGCGCCAAAAAGTCCGGCCTGATTGACAGAATCTGCGCTTCGCTTCAGGCGGAAGGCATCAGCTATACAGAACTGGGCGGCGTTGTGCCGAACCCGCGCCTCAGCAAAGTTTATGAAGGCATTGAGCTCGGCCGCAAAGAAAAAATAGATTTTATACTGGCAGTAGGCGGCGGCAGCGTTATCGACAGCGCCAAAGCCATCGGCTACGGCCTTACCAACGAAGGCGACGTGTGGGACTACTACACCGGCAAAGCACCGCAGGCCTGCATGCCTATCGGCGCAGTGCTGACCATTGCCGCCGCAGGCAGCGAAATGAGCAACGCCAGCATTATCACCAACGAAAACGGCTGGTTAAAACGCGGCGCTTATTCGCCTTACGCTTACTGCAAATTTGCCGTTATGAACCCGGAACTTACCTATACCCTGCCCGCTTACCAAACGGCAAGCGGCTGCACGGATATTATTGTGCACAGCCTGGAACGCTTTTTTACCAAACCAAATGTTAAACAGCTTAATTTAACGGACGGCATTGCCGAAACGCTGATTAAAAACGTAATGCGCAACGTAAAAGCCGCCCTTAAAAAGCCTGATGACTACGACGCACGCGCCGAAATTATGTGGAGCGGCACCCTTTCACATAACGATATCACAGGCGACCGCACTTTGGGCGACTGGGCCTGCCATCAGCTGGAACACGAACTCGGCGGCATGTTTGATATCGCCCACGGCGCAGGCCTTGCAGCAGTTTGGGGCAGCTGGGCGCGTTACGTAATGCCGGTTAACCCCGCACGCTTTGCGCAGCTTGCCGTTAATGTTTTCGGCATTCCCTATACTGCCGGTGCGGAAGAAAAAATTGCCCTTGAAGGCATTGAAGCCATGGAAGCATTCTTTAAGAGCATTGGCATGCCGACGAAAATCAGCGATATGGATATTCACCTTACCGATGAGCAGATTAAAGAGCTGGCCTATAAATGCAGCTTTAACAACACGCGCACCATCGGCGGCTTTAAAGCACTGAACATTGACGACATGGAAAAGATTTACCAGATGGCCAAATAAAGCCTGCCGGAATATGATGAAAAAACTTTTACTGACAGGTTTTGACCCTTTTGCACATTATAACATTAACCCCTCGTGGGAAGCAGTTAAGGCCCTGCCGGAAGTAATCGGCAGCTTCAGCGTGCATAAAATGCTGCTGCCTAATATTTACGGCACGGCCGGGCGGCTGCTGCTTGAAGAAGCTGAGCGCCTTAAGCCGGACGTTATTTTAATGACGGGCATGGACAGCGGCAGCACACGCCTGCACCTTGACGCAGTTGCCGTAAACCTGCGCGACGCGCTTTTAGAGGACAACAAAGGCGCAGCTCCCTGGAGCGAACCCGTTGTGCCGGGCGCACCGGCAGCGTATTTTGCCACCATACCCACGCACGCCCTTGTAAAACGCCTGCAAAAACAGGGCTGTCCGGTTCACCTTGGCTACTGCACCGGCGGTTATGTCTGCAACGACATTTTTTACACCGCACTGCACCACTTTAACGGCACGCCAGTAAAAACCGGCTTTGCACATGTGCCGCTGCTCCCGCAGATGGTATGGGACGAAAGCAAAGCCCTGCCGCTTGAAGAAACCGTAAAAACCCTGCGGCAGATTATTGAAAATCTGTCGGAAATACTGACGGAGAAAGAACATGCTTGACGCAATCGCCGCAAGGCGCAGCATACGCAAATTTAAAAACACGCCGGTACCGTGCCATATAATTGAAGAAATTATTAAAGCAGGCGCGCTCGCCCCGTCCTCCAAAAATTTTGATGATATTGTTGAATGGCGCAGCTGAAAATACCGTCAGCCGTATTATGCGGCTGGCGTTTTTTATTGCCATTTTAAGGCTGCTGTGAACCATAAAAACTTATTGACGCAGTCTTAACTCCAACGATATGATAAAAATTAACAAGGAGGGATTTATATGCAGAACAAAAAACTTGCCTTTGGCATGATGCGTCTGCCGCAGCTTGACGACAACCCCGAACATGTTGATTTGGAGAAAACCTGTGAAATGGTAGATGCGTTTTTGCAAAAAGGCTATACCTATTTTGATACCAGTTATGTTTATCACAACGGCAAAAGCGAGGAATTTACCCGCAAGGCGCTGGTAGAACGCCACCCGCGCGAAAGCTTTACACTTGCCACCAAACTGCCAACCTGGGCAATTAAAAGTGAAGAAGACGTTAAACGTATTTTTGCAGAGCAGCTGCAAAACTGCGGCGTAGATTATTTTGATTATTACCTCGTCCATAATCTGAACAGCGGTTTTTATGACAACATTGTTACGCCGTACCATATTTTTGAAATTCTTTCGGAATACAAAAAAGAAGGCAAAATTAAGCACCTTGGCTTTTCCGTTCACGATGCGCCGGAATTTTTGGAACGCATCCTGAACGAACATCCCGAAGTTGAATTTGTGCAGATTGCCTTTAACTATTATGATTACTCCGCAGCGTGGGTACAGTCGAAAAAATGCTACGATATTATCCGCCGCCACGGCAAACTGGTTAACATTATGGAACCGGTTAAGGGCGGCATGCTCACCTATCCGCCCAAAGCGCTGTTTGAGCAGATGCAGGCCAAACGCCCGGGAATGACTCCTGCCGCATGGGCGCTGCGCTTTGCTGCCGACCAGGAAGGCGTGCAGGCAATTTTATCCGGCATGTCTACCGTAGAGCAGGTTTTGGAAAACACCGCCGTTATGGAAAACCCGGAACCGCTGACTGACGAAGAAAAACAAATGCTGATTGACAGCGCACCACTTTACAGGGAAATGGGGCCGTTCCACATTAAAGATTTCAGCGTATATGACGGGATTGTTGATAACGGCCTGCCCTTGGCAGCACTGCTTGAAAGCTACAACGCCTGGCTGATTCAGAAAGAACACGGTGCCCCGATATGCGCAGAATTCAGCTATTATGCCGGACCGTATTTCAGAAGCGGCGTTAAAGGCAGCTGGGTAGAAGGCACAATTACCGACAAAGACGGCAACGACATTACCGAAACCGTTAAAGAAGCAGAAGCCTACTTTAAAACCTTTATCGACTGGGTAAATTAAAATTATGTGTAAAAGTAAACCGGCAGCTGATGTAAAAAATCGGCTGCCGGTTTTGCTGTTTATTATGAATTTTTATTTCTTCTCTGTCGCCAGTGCATGGCGTTCCCCTGCGGCATAGGCTAAAATGTTTTATATAATTGCTAATGTTATAAATTTATACTATACTTAAAATAGTAACTGTATCAAAATATGCGCAAAGGAGGGAAATATATGAGTTCCCTTTTATCCAAAAAGAACATGACAGAAGAAGATATCAAGCTGCGCTACATTACGCCTGCCATAACAGCCAAATGGAATGTTGAAAACATAACCATGGAAACACAGATAACGGACGGACAATATAATTTGCGAGGAAACATCGCCAGCCGCGGACCTGCCAAGCGTACGGATTATCTTTTATACATCAATGCCAATAATCCTATTGCCGTTGTAGAAGCTAAAGATAATAACCACAGCATTTCTCACGGTTTGCAGCAGGCAATGGCATATGCCCAAATGCTCGATTTGCCTTTTGCATACAGTTCTAACGGAGATGGCTTTGCCGAGCACGATTTTTTAACCGGCAAAGAGCGCATATTACAATTAAACGAATTTCCCAGTCAGGCAGAATTAATTGCCCGCTATAAACAGGAAGCAAATATAAATACTGAACAGGAAACACTTATAGAGCAGCCCTATTACAGCAGTCAAACAACTTATCCACCGCGCTATTACCAGCGTATTGCCATAAACAGAACTCTTGACGCTATTGCCAAAGGGCAAAACCGCATTTTGCTTGTTATGGCAACCGGCACCGGCAAAACCTATACAGCGTTCCAAATTGTTTATCGTCTGCTGCAAAGCGAAATAAAACATAAAATTTTATATCTTGCCGACCGAAACATCCTTGTTGATCAGTCTATTCAGCAGGATTTTGCTCCGCTCGAAAAAGTAATTCATAAAATTAATGTTGCTAAAGACAACAAAACAACAATAACCTCTCATCAGGTATACTTTTCACTTTATCAGCAATTAATTGGCGATAACGACGAAGAACATTTCAGCAAACTTTTTAAGCCCAATTTTTTCGATTTAATAATTGTTGACGAATGCCACCGCGGCTCTGCTAAGGACGATAGCCGCTGGCGCAGAATTTTGGAATATTTTAACTCTGCCACGCAGATTGGCATGACAGCTACGCCGAAAGAAACCAAATACATTTCTAACCTTAACTATTTTGGCGAGCCGGTTTATACTTACAGCCTTAAAGAAGGCATAGAAGACGGATTTTTAGCGCCGTTTAAAGTTATCAACATAACAACCAACATCGGTGACGGCTGGCGGCCCTATAAAGGGCAAAAGGATATTTTCGGCAATGAAATTGAAGACCGTATTTACAACAACAGCGATTACGATTACAACATTATTATCGAAGACCGTATTGTACAAGTTGCTGCCGAAATTACCAATTACCTAAAAGCCACAGACCGCATGGCTAAAACCATTGTTTTTTGCCCGACGGAAGACGCTGCGGAACGTATGCGCCAGGCACTGGTAAATTTAAACAGCGATATTGTAAAAGAACACCCCGATTACATTGTGCGCATTACCGGAAGCGATGAATACGGTAAAAGCAAACTGGATTATTTTATATCCGTCAGCGCCAAATATCCGGTAATTGCCACAACCTCTAAGCTGCTTTCTACAGGTGCGGACTGTAAAATGACAAAGCTTATCGTTCTTGATGAAATGATAGGCAGCATGACAGAGTTTAAACAAATAATCGGACGCGGCACACGCCTGCGCCCCAAAGAAGGCAAAACACATTTTGTAGTTATGGATTTCCGCAACGTAACGCGCCTGTTTGCCGACCCCGATTGGGACGGGCCAATTGAAATTGATGATGAATACACACCTAAAAAGCCCTGCGCTTACCCGGAAGGCGGCAAAGATACCGGCGGCATTGCTGAACCGCCGCCAGAACCGTATATACCCAAGCCAATCATCAATAAAGAAGGCTGCAAGGTAGAAGTAATTTACAAAACCGTATCCGTTTACGACGTTAACGGCAAACTGCTGCGGCAGGAAAGCATTGTGGATTATACCAAAAAGAACATTCTTGACGAATATGCTTCACTTGATAACTTTATCAGGCAATGGACTGCGCAGCAGAAGAAAGAAAAAATCCGCGAAATGCTGCTTAACGAAGGCATTGACCTTGAAAAGTTAAAGGCAGAACAAAATATGACGGAAGTAGACGATTTTGATTTTATCTGCCATATTGCCTTTGATAAAAAGCCGCTTACCCGCAAAGAACGCGCCAACAACGTTAAAAAGCGCGACTTTTTAAGCAAATACAGCGGCATGGCACGCGAAATTTTAAATGCCCTGCTTGATAAATACATGAACACCGGCATTTATGAAATTGAAAAAACCGATATTTTAAAACTTGACCCGTTTATAAAATACGGCAAACCCAGCAAAATTGCCAGTTATTTTGGCAGCAGGGACGCTTATTTAAAAGCTGTGCAGGAACTGGAAAACGAAATTTACACGGACGAGGTAGGATAATACATGAGTAATTTAACCGGATTTGTTAAAAGACTGCGTGATATTATGCGCAATGACGCAGGTATTAACGGCGACGCCCAACGCATAGAACAAATTACCTGGCTTTTATTTTTAAAGGTGTATGACGCCAAAGAGCAGGACTGGGAATTTGACGACAGCGATTATAAATCCATCATTCCCGAAAACTGCCGCTGGGCAAACTGGGCGGTTGATGATAAATCCGGCAAAGCCATGACGGGCGACACTTTGCTTAACTTTGTCAACAACGCCTTATTCCCCACGCTGAAAAAACTTCCCGTAGATAAAGATACGCCTATAAAAAAAGCCATTGTGCAAACTACCTTTGCCGACGCTAACAACTACATGAAAGACGGCGTGCTTTTAAGGCAGGTTATAAACGTAATTGACGAGCTTGATTTAAGCGATTATAACGAAATACACGCCTTTGGCGAAATTTACGAAAATATTTTAAAAGAACTGCAAAGTGCAGGTTCTGCCGGTGAATTTTACACCCCGCGCGCCGTTACCGATTTTATGGCAAAAATGATAAAACCGCAGATTGGCGAGCAAATGGCAGACTTTGCCTGCGGCACCGGCGGCTTTTTAACAAGCTGGCTGAAAGAATTGCAGCCGCAGATTAAAACCACTGCCGACCGCAAAGCCTTTGGCACATCCATTTACGGTATCGAAAAGAAACAATTTCCTTATATGCTTTGCATAACAAACCTGCTTCTGCACGATGTCGATACGCCGCGCGTTTACCACGATAATAGCCTGCTGCGTAAAGTGCTTGACTACACTGATAATGACCGTTTTAATGTTGTATTAATGAATCCGCCCTATGGCGGCAGCGAAAAGAACGAAGTTAAAAGCAACTTCCCGGCTGACCTTGCCAGCAGCGAAACGGCAGATTTATTTATGTCCGTAATTATGTACCGTTTAAAGCAAAACGGCAGGGCAGCCGTAATATTACCGGACGGTTTTTTGTTTGGCACAGATAATGCCAAAATTAATATTAAAAAGAAACTGCTGGGCGAATTTAACCTGCATACCGTAATCCGTATGCCGGGCAGTGTTTTTGCGCCTTACACTGGCATTACTACCAACATTTTATTTTTTGATAACACCCACCCCACCGAAGAAACCTGGTTTTACAGGCTTGATATGCCCGAAGGCTACAAGCATTTTAGCAAAACCAAACCCATGAAGCTGGAACATTTTGCGCCGGTTATGGATTGGTGGAATAACCGCACCGAAATTAACTTTGACGGCTTTGACAAAGCCAAAAAATATACTGCAAAACAGCTTATAGAAGATTTTAATTATAATCTTGATCTATGCGGCTACCCGCACGAAGAAGAAGAAATACTTGACCCTATGGATTTAATTCAGCGCTATCAGGAAGAACGCGCATCACTTAACGCTGAAATAGACCGCGTCCTGGCAGACATTACCAAACTTTTACGGGGTAAAAACCAATGACGCCGCAGGAACTTAAAAACAGCATTTTGCAGCTTGCTATCCAAGGCAAACTTGTACCACAACGCCCAGAAGAAGGCAATGCCGAAGAGCTATACAAACAAATACAAGCCGAAAAGCAAAAACTCATCAAAGAAGGCAAAATAAAAAAAGAAAAGCCTTTGCCGCCAATCACTGATAATGAAAAGCCATTTGAAATACCGGCAAGTTGGAAATGGGTAAGGCTGGACAGCCTTGTTATTAAAAATATAAAAAGAGGCAAATCTCCTAAATATGTTGTTAAAAGCAAAGCCATTGCCTTCGCGCAAAAATGTAATACTAAAGCTGGAAATATTGATTTATCTTTAGCACAATTTATAGATGAAATAGCACTTTCTAAATATAATGATTATGAATTCCTAAAAAATAATGATATTGTAATAAATTCAACTGGTACAGGAACGTTGGGGAGAGTTGGTATATTTAAAACAACTGATAATCCTAATAATTATGCTATTTTACCAGATTCCCATGTTACAACGATTAGAGTTAATAACATAGCTTTTTATTATTATGTTTATTATTGTTTAAAAAATTTACAATCATTTTTTGAAAAAAACGGTGACGGTTCAACAAAACAAAAAGAACTAAAGCCAGAGATAATAAGGAAGGTACCAATTCCCCTCCCCCCACTTGCCGAACAAAAACGCATTGTTGCCAAAATCGAAGAACTTTTGCCATACGTTGAGCGCTACGAAGCTGCCTACAACAAATTACAGCAGCTTAATAAACGTTTCCCCGTTGATTTACAAAAATCTGTTTTGCAGCTTGCCATCCAGGGCAGGCTTGTTCCCCAACGCCCGGAAGAAGGCAATGCCGAAGGCCTTTACCAACAAATACAAGCCGAAAAACAAAAACTCATCAAAGAAGGCAAAATAAAAAAAGAAAAGCCCTTGCCGCCAATCACTGACGACGAAAAGCCTTTTGAAATACCTAAAAGTTGGAAATGGGTAAGGTTGATGGAGATTGTTTCAAATTTAGGCGATGGTATACATGGCACACCACAATTTGATGATAATGGTAGTTATTTTTTTGTAAACGGCAATAATCTTTCAAATGGTAAAATTATTATAAAAGCAGATACAAAAAAAATATCTGTCATAGAGTATGAAAAATATAAAAAACCTTTAAATTACGATACCATTCTTATTTCAATAAATGGTACTATTGGCAATTACGCGTTTTATAATGGAGAACCTATTATTCTAGGCAAAAGTGCATGTTATATTTCTACTATTGATAAAATATGCAAATATTATCTTTTGTATATTTTTAAAACAAACTTTTTTTATGATTATGCAGTCAAAGCAGCTACTCAGACAACAATAAAAAATGTATCACTTAAAGCTATGCGTATGTTACCCATTCCTCTACCACCACTTGCCGAGCAAAAACGTATTGTTACTAAATTAGAAGAAATTTTACCGTTGTGTAATAAGTTGAAATAATAGAACTATATTATAATTCTATAACTAAATTAATAATGATTTAGTCATAGAAAGTCATAGTTTAGTCATAGAAATTAGTCATAGAAACTTTGAAAGGCTTGAAATATATGATTTATACGGATGAACAATTAAAGAAAAAAGTAATAGAAATGATGGAAGTATTCGAAAATGAAGTTGTAGAATTTAAAGAAGCTTCTAATAATTATAGCTTTAATGATATAGGAAAATATTTTTCTGCTCTTGGCAATGAAGCTAATATTAGAGGTAAAAATGAAGCCTGGCTTATTTTCGGCATAACTAATAAAAAAGAAGTTTTGGGAACTAATTACAGAAATCAAGGAAGTTTGCAAAGTTTGAAAAGAGAAATATTGAATGGAACAAACGAAAGATTAACATTTTTAGAAATATATACTTTAACTATTTCTAAAAAAAGAATAATAGTCTTTCAAATACCCCCTGCCATCAGAGGTATTCCTACTACTTGGAATGGTGCGGCATATGCAAGAGAGCATGAATCAGTATGTCCATTGCCAATGAATAAAGTTGATTTAATACGAAGCCAAATAGGCATGGATTGGTCCAAAGAAGTCGTAGATGAAGCTACATTTGATGATTTAGATAAAGAAGCTGTAAAAAAAGCAATAGAGCTTTTTTCAAAAAAACAAAGTAATAAAAAATCAGCTCAAGAAATATTAGAAAAACTATCACCTATTGATGTACTAAATAAAGCCGGATTAACGATAAAAGGAAAAATTACCAGAACAGCATTATTACTTTTAGGCAAAAGTGAAGCTAGCCATTATTTTGATGGATTCATACCAAGAATAACTTGGACTCTTTATAATGCAAATAACACAGTAAAAGCTTATGAGCATTTTGATATGCCGATGCTTTTAGCTGTCGATAAAGCTTATGCTAAAATAAGAAATGTCAAATATAGATATATCGCAGCGCAGCAAACTCTTTTTCCTGATGAAGTAAACCAATACGAACCTGAATTAATAAAAGAAATTATTAATAATTGTATTGCTCATCAAGATTACAGATTAAGAGGAAAAATAAATATAGAAGAATTTGAAGACAAATTAGTATTCATAAACGAAGGAGCCTTCATTCCGGAAACAATCGAGAAAGCATTAGAACCTGGTTATAAACCACCTTATTACCGTAACGTATTTTTATGTAATGCTATGGCAAATATGTATATGATAGATACAAACTCTATGGGGATACCAATGATATATCAAATTCAAAGAAACAAATACTTTCCACTGCCAACTTATGATTTGAATACCATTAATAGGGTTAAAGTAACTGTTTTTGGAAAAATTTTAGATAAAAACTATACTCAACTGTTATATTCTAATGCAGAATTGGATATTCAAACAGTGTTTTTATTAGATAAAGTGCAAAAGAAAGAGATAATATCCAAAGAGCAATTCAAGATTTTAAAAAAAGACGGTTTAGTAGAAGGGCGTTATCCTAATATATTTGTTTCTTTTAAAATTGCTAATATAGTTGACCAGAAAGCTAATTATATCCGCAATAAAGGTTTAGATGACGATATTTGCAAACAATTAATTATAAAAGCTTTACAAACTTTAGGTGAAGCTAGCAAACAAGATTTAATGAAAGTTTTAAATAAAGCATTACCTGAAATTTTAAGTGATGCTCAAAAATCAAAAAAAGTGTCAAACCTTTTGCAAAATTTAAAAGCTCAAAATATCATTACTATTAGCGGTAGTAATAGATATGCTAAATGGAAATTAGCAAAAAAAGAAATTTAAGACAAGAATAAACCCATCACCAAAAAGTGATGGGTTTATTTGCTATATCAATTCTTCTTAGCCATCAGCGCACTGTGCGCCCCCGCGGCATAGGCTAAAATGTTAGCAACATATTGGTTTAAACTCAATCCTTCGCGTTTTGATTGTTCGCTTATAATGCGGTGCAGCGTTTTTGGTATTCTAACCATAAATTTACCGCTGTAAGTTGTTTTTGCGGCAGGTTCCGGTATCGGCAAATTATTTTCCAGCATATAAGTAAGCCATTCTTTTTTTGCTTCTTCTAAATTATTATATGCTTCTTCAACGGATTCGCCGTCGCTCATGCAGCCTTTTAACATTGGTACTTCAATCAAAAAGCCGCCGCCATCTGCTTCATCAATTTTTGTTATTTGATACGGATAATTTAATTCAAGGTAATATTTTAAATTTTTAGAAGCATTTTTCATATTACTCACTCCTTTCCGCTTAAATCAATAAACTCAGTCAACCTCTTTTCTATTTGCCCCACGGGCTAACCACCTTTCAACGATGATACTATATTTAGTATCTTTATAGTATCACATATAATATCAAAAATCAAATTCATTTCTTATCTACAAGCCAAACAAAACCCTAATCGCCAACAGTTGAATATTATACTAATCACTTTCAACAAAAAATGATAAAATAGTATAAAATGAAATAATCAACCGAGGCGCACTATGTTTACATTTACAAGCAACAACAAAAAAATAACGGTCTATCCCGCTTTGGCGGAAAACAGGCCGGTAATTTATTTAACAACTTACAACGATGACGGCGGCGAGGTTTATGCGCAGGTTCAAAAAGGCGGCTGCCCGGATTTTACACTGGTAACTGTCAGCGGCTTGAACTGGGAAGCGGAGCTTTCGCCATGGGCGGCAGGCAATTTATTTAAGTACAGCGAAATGTTTACCGGAGGCGCGGATGCTTACCTGCAATTTTTAACGCAGCAGGTTTTACCGCAGGCAGAAGCAAACTTAAACGGCATTTTGTGGCGCGGGCTTGCCGGATATTCGCTTGCCGGTTTGTTTACCGCATACGCGCTGTACAAAACGGATTTGTTCAGCCGCGCGGCGAGTATGAGCGGTTCGCTGTGGTACCCCGGCTTTAAGGATTTTGCCCTGCAAAACACGCTTTGTATAGCTCCGCAGCATTTGTATTTTTCGCTGGGCGATAAAGAAGCACGTACACGCAACCAGTACCTTAAAACCGTGCAGCAGTGTACGGAAGAACTGGCAGAACATTACCGCAGCCTTGGCATTAACACTTGTTATGAACTTAACCCAGGCGGCCATTACCGCGATATTATCAGCCGCAGCGCCGCCGGCATTAAGTGGCTATTAACCCAATAATAAAAGTAACCCGCCGTTATTACGAGGCGGGTATTTCTTTGTTAAATACAGATAAGGATATATACTATTGCGGCTCGGCAAAACAGTGCGGCTTCTCCGATTCCATCCGGGCTGCGCAGCCGGATTCCCGAAGTTAAACATTTTAAACCGCAGCCGCCGCACTTTTTGACTCTCGCCTTACAGCACATATCCTTATCTGCTTTTCAATTTTAACTTTTATTATTATATACTACGCGCTCTCATTCCACAAAGTAAAGCCCAGTATCAGTGCGCCGCCGGTAAGCTGCATCAGCGTCATGGGCTCGCCCAGTAAAAGTACGGAAATTATTACGGCAACCAGGGGGTCTATATAGCTTAAAATAGCGGCTTCCTGCCCCGTTAAATCTTTCAGCGCGGAAAAATACAGGCAGTAAGTAATGCCTGTATGAAACAGACCAACCGTCAGCAGGCACGCCCAGCCGGTACCGTCCAGCAGGTTCAAATTAAACCCGCTGCTTACCGCCACATACGGCAGCAAAGTAACAACGGCAGCCAGCATCTGCAAAATGGTACGCTGTATGCCTGCCACGTTTTTAATAAATTTATTAAGCAAAATAACAGCGGCATAAAAAACCGCCGCCCCCAGACCAAACAAAATGCCTGTAATACCGGCGGTTTCTTCTCCGCCGCCGGTGCCGATAATAAGCACCAGCCCCAGCGTGGACATTACAAAGCAGATAATCTGTTTCGCCGTCAGCCTCTCGTGAAACAAAAGCGGCGAAGCAACCGTTACAATAACCGGCGCAAAGTAATAGCTTAAAGTAGCCGCCGAAATTGTTGTATAGCGGTACGCCTGAAACAGCAAAATCCAGTTAATTCCCATGGCAATACCGGAAGCAAGTAAAAGCGGCAGCTCACGCCCGGCGTTTTTTAAATTAAGCCCGCCTTTTTTTATAAATACCAGGTAAAACCCGATAAGGACGGATGCCAGCACTGCGCGGTACAGCGCCAGTTCACCGCTTGTTACACCGATATTGCGCGTAAAAACGCCCAGCGTGCCAAAAATAACCATAGCCGCACTGAGCATTAATTTTGCCTGTATACTTTCCTTCATAATATCTTTCCCTTTCAAAACAAAATAAATTTTGTAACAGCGTTTTAAATATTGCTATTTTCTTTTAATATATTGATATTAGTGTAACTCTGTTAAAGAATTATGTCAACAAACGTAATTAAATAAAGCACAGCAAACAAAAATAAACCGCTAAAATTTTATTAAAATCTTTTGTATCTTTCTGCAAATATGGTACAATGTTTAGGAATTTATTTTGCTTTTACGGAAAGGCGTTTAAAAAGTGCTTGCAAAAATAAAAAACTATCTGCGCAATGATGTTGTTTTAAGCGTTTCGCTGCTGCTGGCGCTGCTTTCGTGCCTCATTGAACCGCCCAGCCTTAAATATCTGCGCTATATTGATTTTAATACGCTCATCATGCTGTTCTGCCTGATGCTGATTATTGAAGGCCTGCGCGGGCAGAACTTTTTGCAGTTTATCGGCAGCCGCATATTAATTAAGGTAAAAACAAGGCGCGGCATTGTGTTTACGCTGATATTTTTATGCTTTATCAGCAGCATGTTCATCACCAATGACGTTTCGCTGATTACCTTTGTGCCTTTCGGCATTATGATTTTGGAAATGATTAATTTAACGGACAAACTTTGCGGCACCGTTACGCTGATGACAATAGCGGCCAACCTCGGCAGCATGTTTACGCCTATCGGCAATCCGCAGAATTTGTACCTGTTTTCGCTTTCGGGCATGGGCGTGCCGGAATTTTTGGAACTGATGTGGCTGTATACCGGCCTTGCCGCTTTTATGCTGACGGTAGTTGTGCTTGTATTTTACCCGGAAGAACACCTGCAGCTGGATATAAAAACCGAACGGCTTAAAGACAAGCGAACCGTCTGCTTTTACCTTGTTTTATTTGCCTTATGCGTGCTTACCGTGGCCCACTTTGTGCCGCACCTGGTACTGCTGGCCATTGTTGCCGCCGCACTTTTATACAAAAATAAAAGCCTGTTCCGGCAGATTGATTATTCCCTGCTGCTGACCTTCCTTTTCTTTTTTATCTTTGTCGGCAATATGAACCATATCGGAAGCCTGCACAGTTTCATCAATCAGATTCTGGCCGGCAACGAAGTTTTAATAAGCATCGCCGTCAGCCAGGTTATCAGCAACGTACCTGCGGCAATGCTGCTTTCAGGTTACAGCAGTAACTACGCCGCGCTTATCGTGGGCACCAACCTCGGCGGCCTCGGTACGCTCATTGCTTCCATGGCAAGCCTTATCTCCTACAAGCAGGTTGCTGCAAAATATCCGCATTTAAGGCGGCAGTACCTTGCCATTTTTACGGTTGACAATTTAATATTTTTGGCAGCACTGTATGCGCTGCACGCTTTTTACTGATATAAACGGCACGGCCATAAATTTTTGGCGCTGCCGTTTTGCATCTTCCGCAGGAATATTTTTATAAAAAAGCCGGATAGCCTTGCGGTAAAATGCTATAAATGGTATGATAAGAAAGGATAATAAGTTTTGTCGTTAAGGAAGGGCACAAAAGAGGCTGCTTCCTGTTTCTTATTGTAAAAAACACTTTTGGGGGGCAAAAATATGATTGAACGCTATACCAATCCGGAAATGGGCAATATCTGGACTCTTGAAAACGAATTCCGCACCATGCTGCGCGTGGAAATTCTTGCCTGCGAAGCCATGAACAAACTGGGCATTGTGCCTGATGACGCTTTGCATGACATTCAGACCAAAGCAGATTTCCGCATTGAACGCATTAAAGAAATTGAGGCTGTTACCAACCACGATATTATCGCCTTTTTAACAAATGTTGCAGAATATGTGGGCGATGCTTCCAAATACATCCATAAAGGCTTAACCTCAAGCGACGTTAAAGACACCGCTATGGGCGTTATGATGCAGCAGTCCGCAGACCTTTTGATGAAACACCTCGAAAAGCTGCACGAAGTTTTAAAACGCCGCGCCGCCGAACACAAACACACCGTTATGATTGGCCGCACGCACGGCATTCACGCCGAACCGATGACCTTCGGCCTGAAATTTGCGCTGTGGATGGATGAAACCGAACGCAATATGGAACGCCTGAAACAGGCCCGCGAATTTATTTCCGTAGGCAAACTTTCCGGCGCTGTCGGCACTTATTCCAATATCGACCCGTTTGTTGAAGAATATGTATGCGAAAAACTCGGCATTAAGGCTGCGCGCCTGGCAACCCAGGTTATCCAGCGCGACCGCCACGCCGATTATTTAACCACCATCGCCATTATCGGTTCTTCGCTGGAAAAAATGGCAACCGAAATCCGCAACCTCCAGCGCACCGATATCCGCGAAGCCGAAGAATATTTTGCGCCCGGCCAGAAAGGTTCTTCGGCCATGCCGCACAAACGCAACCCCATTACCTGCGAAAAAATCTCCGGTATGGCAAGGCTGCTGCGCGGTTATGCCGTTGCCGCCCTTGAAGACGTTACCCTGTGGCATGAACGCGATATTTCCCATTCTTCCGTAGAAAGGGTTATTCTGCCGGATGCAACTATTGCACTGGACCATATGCTGCGCAAATTCATCAACATTGTTGATAAACTGCTTGTTTACCCGGATGCTATGATTGCCAACATGAACAAAACCGGCGGCCTTATTTACAGCCAGAACCTGCTGATTGCCCTTGTAAGCAAAGGCGTACTGCGCGAGGATGCTTACAAATGGGTACAGCGCAACGCTATGGCCCGCTGGCTGGAAGGTGCAGACTTTAAAACCAATGTTGAACACGATGAGGATATTAAAAAATACCTCACCGATGAAGAAATTGAGCATTGCTTTGACCCCATGCCGATGCTGCGCAATGTAGACCTCATTATGGCGCGCTTCGGATTATGATTATATAAGGAGAGATAGTTATGTCATCTGTTGTAGTTATCGGCGCCCAGTGGGGCGATGAAGGCAAAGGCAAGATTGTTGATTACCTGGCTCAGAAAGCCAACGCTGTTGTACGTTATTCCGGCGGCTCCAACGCAGGGCACACCGTTGTTGTAGACGATGTTGCCTATAAACTGCGTCTTTTGCCCTCCGGTGTACTGTACAAAGATAAAATCAATATTCTCGGCAACGGCGTAGTTATTAACCCCGCAGTTGTACTTCAGGAAATTGCAGGCATGAAAGCCCAGGGCATTGACTGCAGCAATCTTTTGATTTCCGACCGCGCCCACGTTGTTATGCCCTACCATGCAAAATTGGACGAACTGCAGGAAGCTGCACTCGGCGAACACAAAATCGGCACTACCAAAGGCGGCATCGGCCCCTGCTACATGGATAAAGTAGCCCGTACCGGCATCCGCATCTGCGATTTGATGGAAGCCGATACTTTTGCTGACAAGCTGCGTGTAAACCTGGCTGCCAAAAATGAAATTATTACCAAAATTTACGGCGGCGAACCGTTTGACTATGACAGCGTGCTGAAAGAATACCTGGCTTATGCCGAAGAACTCCGCCCGCATGTTTGCGATACCGGCGTTGTGCTTGGCGAAGTTTTTGAAGCAGGCAAAAACGTATTGTTCGAAGGCGCACAGGCTACCTTCCTTGATATTGACCACGGCACCTATCCGTATGTAACAAGCTCCAACCCGACTGCTGCCAATGCGGCAACCGGCAGCGGCGTAGGCCCGCTGTGCATCAACCATGTGGTCGGCGTTGTTAAGGCATACACTACCCGTGTTGGCGAAGGCCCGTTTGTATGCGAACTGTTTGACGCTGACGGCAACGCCCTGCGTGAACGCGGCCACGAATACGGCACCGTTACCGGACGCCCGCGCCGCTGCGGCTGGCTTGACGCCTTTATGCTGAAATACAGCGCACGCGTAAACAGCCTTGACTGCCTGGCAGTAACCCGCCTTGACATTCTTGACGAAATGCCGGTAATTAAAATGTGCGTAGGCTACAAATATAACGGCGAAGAAATCAAACAAATCCCGGCAAGCCTGAAAGTTTTGGCACAGGTTGAACCTGTTTACGAAGAATTTGAAGGCTGGATGACCGATATCAGCGGCGTACGCAAATACGAAGACCTGCCGGAAAACTGCAAAAAATACTTAAAACGCATGAGCGAAGTAGCAGGCGTTGAAGTAGGCATTGTTTCCGTAGGCCCTGACCGCGAACAGACCATGATTTTAAAAGAACTGTTTTAAAAAGTTCATAAACTGAATAATTAACTGCGGCACAGCTTTAGGCTGTGCCGTTTTAGTACAGGAGAACAGTTTTATGGCCAATCTGCAATATGTACTTCATAAAGGAAATAAAAATACCGGCAGCCTCAAATTTGTGCAGCCGGAAGCTATGCATGCCGTACTTGAATTTCACAGCGGCATTGCAGGTTATGCGCAAACTCCGCTTGTAAGCCTGCCTAATCTGGCAAAAATGCTTGGCGTTGGGCAGATTTTTGTTAAGGACGAATCGGCACGTTTCGGGCTGAACGCCTTTAAGGCGTTGGGCGGCAGTTACGCCATTGCCAGATACTTATGCGGCAAATTAAATATACCCGTTGACGGAAACAGTTTTAACGTTTTGCGCAGCGAAGAAGCCAGAGCCAAACTCGGCACCGTAACCTTTGTAACGGCAACGGACGGCAATCACGGGCGCGGCGTAGCCTGGGCTGCCAAATTTCTGGGGCATAAAGCTGTTGTTTATCTGCCCGAAGGCTCAAGCCAGGAACGGCTTAACAACATCCGCGCACTGGGCGCAGAAGCGGAAATTACAAAATTTAACTACGACGGCGCCGTACGCCTTGCCTATGCCATGAGCCGCAAGCACGGCTGGGTACTTGTGCAGGATACCGCGTGGAGCGGCTATGAAGAAATACCCACCTGGATTATGCAGGGCTATACCACCATGGCGCAGGAAATTGCCTCCCAGCTAAACGGCATAACGCCGACGCACTTGTTTTTGCAGGCCGGCGTAGGCAGCATGGCAGGCGCGGTGCTCGGCTATTTTGCAGCGCTTTGGCAGAATAACCTGCCTGCTACCGTTATCTGCGAACCGGACAAAGCCGCCTGCCTGTATAAAACGGCAGCGGCAAACGACGGCACGCTGCACAAAGTAACCGGCAGAATGAACAGCATGATGGCCGGGCTTTGCTGCGGCGAACCCTGCACTGTAAGCTGGGATATAATCAATAATTTCGCAAACGCCTTTATTGCCTGCAGCGATGACTATGCAGCCAGCGGTATGCGGCTTTTGGGTATGCCGCAAAGCGGCGGCGATGCACGCATTGTTTCGGGCGAATCGGGCGCGGTAACCGCCGGAGTTCTGGCAGCGCTGATGCAGGACCCTGAGCTTGCACAGCTGCGCAATGAACTTGGGCTTGACGAAAACTCGCGCGTGCTTTTAATAAGTACGGAAGGCGCTACCGACAAAGTAAACTACCTTAAAGTACTCAGCGGCAAATGGAAGCCGGAAAACAAATAAAACGCTTTATTTACGGTATAAAAAATAAGCAGGCTTAATGATTTTAAAATCATCAGGCCTGCTTATATTTTGTTCGTATTTTATAAATTTCCGTTCGTTGCTTCCGCCAGCATTACGCCCTCACCGGCATGCACACGCACCGGCACCATAATTTTCTGCCCCGGCTGCAAATCGGTATTCTGCAATCCGTTTGCTTCGCAGATGCGGTAAATAACGGCGCGCACATCTTCGTCATCTTCCGCCCAGCGGGAAGCAATATCCCACATGGTATCGCCGCTGTACACGGTTACCGTGCGCGTAGTGTAAATTTCATCTGCTGCGGATACCGTGCCAAACACATAACCGCTGTATAATAAAAAGACTGCCATTACTATTGCCGTCAGCTTTTTCATAAACAATCAACTGCCTTTCAAAACGTTTGTTCGTTATAGTTATAATAAAACGAACAACGCATTTTGTCAAGCATATTTATGAAAATTTGTTCGTATTTTTGGTTTGTGCTGCAAACAAATTAAGAAACAACCCACATATAAAACGGCATTACAACAACTGCCAAAACCGTTGTAACAACCGTAAGGGTAGCGGCATATTCGTAATCGGCGCCATAATTTTTGGCAAGCACAGGCAGTACGGAAGGTGCAGGCATGGCAGCCTGAATGGTAAACACCTGCGTCATAAGCGGCGGTATGCCAATCACCGGCGCCATTAAAATAATTCCCAGCGGGCAAACTACAAAACGCCCGAATAGGGCAAGTAAAATCTGCCGGTCAAAATGGATTTTGCTCCAGTCCGCATTGCTTACAACGGCGCCTATAAAAAGCATGGCCAGCGGCGTTGTCATATTGCCCATGTATTTAAACGAAACAAGCAGCGGATGCGGCAGGTGCAGTTCAAGCATTACCAAGGTAAAGCCAATGGCAAATCCTGCCAGCGGCGGGTTTACAATGTGCTTCAGCGTCTGCACGCTAAAGAGCGGCGGTACGTTTTCCGTTCCGTCAACGGCAATAAT
>OCPV01000483.1_pt1 | contig 30289 bp, 26 predicted proteins | sample 1538511 | NCBI WGS metagenome assembly OCPV01 (sample SAMN04571704, study PRJEB22368) | human gut metagenome | biome: human gut; material: stool | host: Homo sapiens | place: Luxembourg | collected 2012-08-30 | reverse complement strand
GTGCTGATTAAAAACGGCGGTACAAAGAACCAGGCTGCCGCCTTGCTGTTTAATATTGCCCAGGCAATAACCCATGCTGCCAGCCCGCCTAAAATGCCGGTGCCGAAAATTTCGCCAAGCATGGCCGCGCCGGTATTATGCCAGCGGCGGTAGGCAAGCCCGGCTAAGAAGGCGCCAATCATACTGCCGGGAAATGCCAGCAGCGAGCCTGTGCCTGCCATATTGCGCAGGCAGGAAATAACAAAAGCAACGGAAACGGCTTCTTTAGGCCCTAAAATAACAGCGCAGAGTACATTTATAGCATGCTGAACCGGAAAGCATTTGGAAGCGCCTGCCGGTATATAAACCAGATGCGCGCTTAAAGTGCCTATGGCAACAAGCAGTGCCGCCAGCGTTAATTTATGGATATTCACAAAAATCACTCCGGAACATGAAAATGACAAAAATATTTTTTATAATAATTCATACAATAATATTATACATGTTTGTAATATCTGCCGCAAGATAAAAAGGAAAACACCGTATGGTGTAGAAGTATATAGCATATTAATTGTTTGTTGTACAAAGGGGTAGTAATTATGCAGGCTTTGGAAGGAATAAAAATAATTGATTTCAGCAAATGGCTGCCGGGGCAGTACTGCGGCATGGTTCTGGGCGATTTCGGCGCGGACGTAATTAAGGTTGAAGATGTAAAGGGCGACGTTACCCGCGGTTTTACGCCGGCTAAAGAACCCGGCATGAGTTACTGGCATTTAATGCTGAACCGCAACAAGCGAGGCATTACCGTAAATTTAAAAACGCCTGCCGGGCGTGAAGTTTTGCTGCGCCTTTTAAAAGAGGCAGATGTATTTCTGGAAGGTTTCCGCCCCGGGTATTTAAAAATGCTGGGGCTTGATTACGAAAGCGTAAGCAAAATTAACCCGCGGCTTATTTATTGTTCCATTACCGGATTTGGGCCGGAAGGAAAATATAAACACATGCCTTCGCATGACCTTAATGTTATAGGGCTTGCCGGTGTGGCAGCTCCGGAAGACGGAACGGATATAAGCGTGCCTTCGGTGCAGGTGGCGGCCCTTGGCGGCAGTTTAAACGCCATCAGCGGCATTTTAATGGCACTGTATGCCCGTGAACGCACAGGCAAAGGGCAGCTTGTAAACGTTGATTTGTACAGCTCGGCAATCAATGCGGAAATTACGGCCATCAGCAGCGTCATCGGCTGCCGCGAAACCGGCATGCCTTCTTTCGGGCGTACGGCATCGCATTATTACAGCGTATACAAAACAAAGGACGGCCGTTATTTAAGCATCGGCACTATTGAGCCTAAGTTCTGGCAGAAAATGTGCAGGTTGATTGACCTGCCGGAGCTTGAAAGCCGCCAGTTTGATTTTGCCCATTCGGCAGAAATAAAAGAGAAACTGGCAGCTGCTTTTGCAGGTAAAACTCAGGCCGAGTGGCTTGAACTTATCGGCAAAGACGAGTTTTGCGTAACGCCAATCCGCACCTTGCAGGAGGCTTTGGACAGCAGCTTGACGACGGAACAGTCGCAGATGCTTGTAACCAAAAAAGAAGATTTCGGAGATTATACTTATGTAAAATCTGCGGCGAAGCTGTCTGACACACCGGGCACTATCCGCAAACGCGCGCCTTATTTGGGCGAGCATACGCAGGAAGTGCTGGAAAGCGCGGGTTATACCAAAGAAGAAATTGCTGCCATGCACGAAAAAGGGGAGATATAAATGGCATTAAAAAACATTTTTAAGTTATTTGCCGGTTTGCTGTTTGCCTTTTATTTACTGCTTGGCACTGCTTTTCCGGCAGAAGCCGGTATTATAAGCAAGCAGCAGGAAATTGAAATGGGGCGCGAAACCGCTATGGCGCTGGAAGCTCAGTACGGCGTTGTGCAGGATTACGAACTGCAGGAACGTGTGAACCGCATTGGGCAAAGCCTTGTAGCTGTAAGCGACCGTCAGGATTTGGAATATACCTTTAAAGTGCTTAACTGCGACGAAGTTAACGCACTGGCCTGCCCTGGCGGGTTTGTATATGTGTTTAAAGGGCTTATTGATTATATGCCGAGCGATTCTGAACTGGCAGGCGTTTTAGGGCACGAAGTAAGCCATATTGTTGAAAAACATACCGTACACCAGATTGAAAAACAGCTTTTAACAACCCTTTTGCTGGCTGTTGCCACCAAGGGCGATATGGGGCTTACCGGGCTCGCCTCGCAGGCACTGGCAGCAGGTTACAGCCGCACCGATGAACGCGGCGCCGATAAGGAAGGTTTTAACCTGTGCGTTAAGGCAGGTTACAATCCGTACAGCATGGTGCTTACCATTAATAAACTGGAAGATTTGGCCAAAGAAAAAGGCAATCCGGGCTATGGCCTGTTCAGCAGCCATCCGGAACCGGAAGAACGCCTGAAACGCGTAATGAAACAGATTAAAAAGTTAGACCCTCATCCCGATATTACGGTGCATGAAGACGGCACGGCAACCGTACACGAAGGTGACTGGACTTTTAACATTACCCAGACCGTGGGCAACGATAAACCGGAATACCGCGCCTATATGCTGGCAGGTTCGCTGTATGTAGCGCGTCAGCGCGGCCCTGTTGACCCGTACCGTTTTATTGTGTACGACAACGGCAGCAGCGCAACGCTGTACTATGAAGACGTTCAGCTTTTAACCGTATATAACCAGGATGCCTATGCCGCAGGCTTTGGTGATGCAGGCAGCTACGCAAACGGCTGTGCCCAGCTTTTGCGCGAATGGGCGCCGGTAGCCAATGCCAACGACGCTGCTAAAGCCGATAAGGATAAAGATTAAACGTTAAAGGTGAATTTATGGACTTAGGAAAAATTATCGCGTTTAACTTAAATAAACTGCGTACGGAGCGCAGCCTTACGTTGGGGCAGCTGGCAAAACTTTCCGGTATCAGCAAAGCGATTTTATCGGATATTGAAAAAGGGGGCAGCAACCCTACCATTAACACTATCTGGAAAATTGCCAACGGGCTGAACGTGCCGTACACACGCCTGATGGAAGTTAAAGAGCCGGACGGCACCGTTGTGCGCAGAAGTGATACGGCGGAGCAAAGTGACGAAACGGGCGTATACCGCGTTCACTGTTATTTTTCTACTGCACCGGAACGCAATTTTGAACTGTTTTACTGTGAACTTGACGCAGAAAGCGCCAACGCTTCAATCGCACATTCGCCAAGGGCGCAGGAATATATTTATGTTATCGAAGGTTCACTCACTCTTAAAACAGATACTGCCGTTTATGAGCTCCATGCCGGTGATTCTCTGGTATTCAGTTCTTCCGTTAACCATACGTATATTAACGATGGCAAGATTAAAGTAAAATTTATGGTCATCAACTATTATCCGTATTAAAACGGCAAAATAAAAACTCCTGCTATCCGTGGATAACAGGAGTTTCTTTTGCTTATTGCTTAAACAACTATTTAATTATTTGTTGAAGTAACGAGCGAGCAGGCCTGCAAATGCTCTGCCATGGCGGGCTTCGTCACGAGCCATTTCATGAACGGTGTCATGGATAGCGTCAAGGCCGAGTTCTTTAGCGCGTTTTGCAAGGTCGGTTTTGCCTGCGGTTGCGCCGTTTTCAGCTTCTACGCGCATTTCAAGGTTCTTTTTGGTGCTGTCGGTAACAACTTCGCCGAGCAGTTCAGCAAATTTAGCAGCATGTTCTGCTTCTTCAAAAGCAGCTTTTTCCCAGTACAGGCCGATTTCCGGATAGCCTTCACGGAAAGCAACGCGGCTCATAGCAAGGTACATGCCTACTTCGCTGCATTCGCCGTTGAAGTTAGCGCGCAGGTCTTCTTTAATATCTTCGGGAACGTCTTTAGCTACGCCAACAAAATGTTCAGCAGCCCAGGTCATTTCGCCTTTCATTTCTACAAATTTGGAAGCCGGAGCTTTGCACTGCGGGCAGTATTCCGGAGCAGCTTCACCTTCATAAACATAGCCACAAACTTGGCAAACCCATTTTTTCATTATTCATTCCTCCATAAAGTACAAATTTTAAAATTATCATGGCGGTTCGTTCTAACCGCTTACTGTAATGATTTTAACACAGCACCGATAAGTTGTCAATAATAATTATTAATTGTTAGAGATTGCTAACATTAAAATTTTTGTGAAATGCCGTAAAAATATCTGTTAAAGGCAATATACTGCAAAATTCGGCTGTAAACAGCCTTTAATTGAAGTGCCCTATTGTAGAATAAGCGATAAATTGCTATAATATACAGAACGGAGGTATATTATGGAAAAATTTACTGTTACGTTAAACCACCATGCTCATTATGGTTATGTAGAATATGACCCGGAAACCAAAACCGCCAATGTTGTGCTGGATGTTCCGGAAGCCAAAGCAAGGGTAGAAGAATTTTTAAGCAAACCCTTAACGCTTGATTTGCCTGAAGGCGAAACTATCCGTCAGTTTGTTACCAAAACTTTAATGCCGCTTGACAGTTTGGAAAACTTTAAAAACTGCCTTGGCAGATTATGGTTCAATACCGATGTAAGGGTAGAGTGGAGCATGCCTCCCGGAGCAATGGATAATTTATAATTGCCCGTTGCTTAAAACTGTGATACACTTAATAAGTTAATATTCGGTTCCGTAGCTCAGCAGGATAGAGCAACCGCCTCCTAAGCGGTAGGTCGGCAGTTCGAATCTGCCCGGGATCACCAGTAAATATGCGCACTTGCATTAGTATGCAGGTGCGTTTTTTATTGCTTTGGAAGCAATGCGACAAAATTTGCGACAAAATTTCAAAATAAATAAAAAATCCGTCAGAGCGTTTTTTGATTCTGACGGATTTTTTATTAGTAAAATAACCGATCTTAGGAATATGAGGAAATGTTGAATTTCAGAATTTTTCTATTGGAAAATTCATAGCATAAATTCATAAAAAAACAAAGTTTGTGCTATTGAAAGCATAAACTTTTAAAATACGAAACAAAACAAAATAAATATTGCTGTCTGATTTACAAACCTTTTTTCTGCCTTAACCATAAACATCGTTAAAACAACCGCTGCAATAACAAACCCCCGCCGGAAGTTTATGCTTCAAGCGGGGGTTATCGTTTAAGGCAAAGTATCAGTAAATTTTATTTCGCTGTTTTCAGTTCGGTCCAGTAACGGTCGTACATGGGCAGTGCATCGCCGATATCAATCAGCCATTCGCCTTTGTCGATGTTATCCATACCGATTTTCAGCATCGGATCATTTTTAAATTCTTCGCTGTGGAATTCCTGAGCTTTTTCGTTCGGGTCATAGATAAAGTTGATGAATTTTTCGGCTAGTTCTTTATGTTTTGCGCCTTTGGGGATAGCAAAGGTATCAGCCCAGATGGTAGCGCCTTCTTTAGGTACTACAAAGCCGATATTGGGGTTGTCTTTCAGGGTGTAGCTTGCGTCACCGGTCCACATAGTGCCAATCCATGCTTCTTCGGCAATGAATTTTTGTTTAATGGTATCTGTATCGAAAGCAAGTACGTTAGGTGCAAGTGCTTTCAAATCCTGGAAGGCTTTTTCAACCTGTGCAGGGTCGGTGCTGTTGTTGGAGAAGCCGTTTTTCTTTAATGCCATGCCGATGGTTTCGCGGCTGTCGTTTAAAAGAATCAGGCGGCCTGCATATTCAGGGTTCCACAAATCTTCCCAGCTGTCAGGAACGTCTTTAACATAGTTTTTGTTGTAGGCAATGCCGGTAATGCCCCAGGTGTAAACGAGGGAATGGTCGCCGGTGGGGTCATAAACCGGTGCTTTTAAAGTGCTTACAATGTTTTTGGCGTTGGGGATGTTGTCCATGTTCATTTTTTCCAGCAAATCAAGTTTGAGCATGGTTGCAACCATATAGTCAGAAGGCTGGATTACATCGTACTGTGCTCCGCCGGCCTGAATTTTAGCCAGAAGTTCTTCATTGTTGGCAAATACGTCGTAATTAACCTTACAATTGTATTGCTTTTCAAATTCGGCAATTACCTCCGGGTCAAAATTGTCGGCCCAGCTAAAGAGGTTGAGAACCTGCTGTTCTCCTCCTGCCGCTGCATCTTTCTTTTCTGTGTCACCTCCGCAGCCTGTCAGGAGAAGGGCCATGGTCAGTACGGAAACGAGAAAGACCAAAAGTTTTTTCATTTTGCAAATCATCCTTTCTTTATTTGGTTTTATTGAACCGTTTTACGGCATCAATCTTTGTTTTTGCTGCTGTGCTGCGGCTGTAAAATCTGCGCAATTACAATCAGCGATATGGTTGCGAACATTAAGAGGGTGGAAAGGGCGTTAATTTCCGGGGAAATGCCGCGTTTTACCATTGCGTAAATATATAGCGGCAGCGTGGTGGAGTTAGGCCCGGCCACGAAGAAGCTGATGATAAAATCGTCAATGGAAAGGGTAAAGGCAATCAGCGCGCCGGCGATAATACCGGGCATGGCAAGCGGCAGAGTAACGTAACGGAAGGTTTGAAACGGCGTTGCGTACAAATCCATGGCTGCCTGCTCAAGTTCGTGGCGCATGCCTTCAAGCCTTGCGTTAACGGTAATTACCACAAAGGAAAGGCAGAAGGTGATGTGCGCTAAAATAAGCGTAACTTTACCGAGCGGAACCTGCGTCTGTGCAAACAGCACCAGAAGGCTCAGGCCCATAACAATTTCCGGAATCAGTATCGGCAGATACAAAAGCCCGTTAATAACCGGTTTGCATTTATACTGGTAGCGGTTGAGGGCGATGGCGGCAATTGTGCCGAGCACGGTGGAAACAACGGTGCTGATAACTGCGATAAACAGGCTGTTCATAAGGGCCTCCAGCACGCGTCGGTTTTGGAACAGCGAAGCGTACCAGTCGAGCGTAAAGCCTGTCCATACGGCGTTAATACGCGATTCGTTAAAGGAATACAGCGCAAGAATTAAAAGAGGCAGGTATAAAAAGGCCAGTATTACAAGCGAATAGGCCAGAAGAAGATGGCTACGCCACGTCTTTTGCATCTTTAGCCCCTCCTTCCTGCGACTGCAAAGCCTTGTAGTAAAGTATAATCAGCACAAGGCTCATTACTGCCAGCACAATGGAGAGCGCGGAACCAAAAGGCCAGTCGCGTGCTGCCAGAAACTGGTTCTGGATGAGGTTGCCGATAAGGGCGGATTTGGCACCGCCCATAACATCCGGCACAACGAACATGCCGAGCGAGGAAATAAACACTAAAATTGTGCCTGCGGCAATGCCGGGCATTGTCAGCGGCAGGGTAACCTTGCGGAAAGCCGTCATCGGCGATGCGCCAAGGTCGGAGGCTGCTTCAAGCAGGCGCAGGTCAAGCTGCTCTATGGAAACGTAAATCGGCAGCACCATAAAAGGCAGCAGGGCGTAAATCATGCCCAGCATTACGGCCGCGTCGTTGTACAGCATCTGAAGTGGCTGCTCAATAAGCCCCAGTTTCATTAAAAAGGTGTTTACAACACCCTGCGTGCGCAGAATGATAACCCACGCATAAGAGCGGATTAAAAAGTTAATCCAGAAAGGTATCATCACGAGAATCAGCCCCGGCTGCTGCCATTTTTTAGGCAGGCGTGCAATGAAATATGCCAGCGGGTAGCCCATGATGATGGTAGCAACGGTAGTAATAACCGCTACTATCAGAGTGTCGGCAAAAATCTGCAAATATAAAGGTTCTAAAAAGCGCAGATAATTTTTTAGGGTAAATTCAAAAATTATTTGTCCGTAAGGCGTGCGCCCGGCAAAGGAAACGGCAACTACGATGAGAAGCGGGATAACGAAAAAGATGCTTAACCAGAGCATTGCCGGGGCAACCATCAGTTTTCCGTTTTTCATCGCGATACTTTCACCTCGTCTTTTTTATACCACCAAATACCTACGCGCTCGTCAGGAGTCCAGCGTTTAACATCGTCAAAATACTGGTAGGCCACAACGGTTTGGTTGGAGTTGTCCAGACGGATAAATACTTTATCAATGGTACCGTAAAACACAACGTCTACAACGGTGCCGTAATAACCGGGTTCCGGGTGCTGCTTTTCCACCTGTTCGTCTTCGTATTCCGGGCAGAGGTTGAGTTTTTCCGGGCGGATAACAAGCGTTTCGCTTTCCGTTTCAAAAAAGTTGCTTTCGCCGATAAATTTGGCGACAAAGCGGGTGTTGGGGTAATGGTAAATCGTGTCCGGGTTGTCGTCCTGTTCGATAACGCCCTTATTCATAACCACAATGCGGTCGCTCATGGTAAGCGCTTCTTCTTGGTCATGCGTTACATAAATGAAGGTAAGGCCAAGGCCGCGCTGCAAATTCTTAAGTTCCAGCTGCAAATTTTTGCGCAGCTGGTAGTCGAGTGCTCCCAGCGGCTCGTCCAGTAAAAGCACTTTAGGGTTATTTACAAGGGCACGGGCGATGGCTACGCGCTGCTGCTGGCCGCCGCTCATCTGCTGCGGACGGCGGTTGCGGAATTCTTCAAGCTGCGTAAGGTACAGTACCTGCGCTACACGTTCCTTTTGTTCTTCGGCGGGTACTTTTTTCATCATCAGCCCAAACTTTATGTTTTCCTCAACAGTCATGTGAGGGAATAATGCGTAGTGCTGAAAAACCATATTGACATCACGTTTATAGGGCGGTTTATTGGTAACGTCTTCGTCATCAAGGAAAACTTTGCCGGTAGTAGGCGTATCAAGCCCCGCAATCATACGCAGCAAAGTGGTTTTGCCGCAGCCGGAAGGCCCTAAAAGCGTTAAAAACTCACCGTCGTAAATGGTAAGGTCCAGCTTGGGGATGATGAGGTTATTGCCGTACTTTTTGGTAATTCCCTGCAAACGGATCATTTCTTCCATTTTTTTGTTGTCACAACCTTTCATAAAAAATTTTGTTTGCATGATACTAATATAATGATATCATATTATAAACAATTTTGTGTAAAAAAATCAATGCTTTTTTGAAAAAAATGCAGGAGAGGCAAAAAAAACAGAGAATATTAAACTTCATAAAGAATAATTTGGAAATTTTGCTGATTTTCATGAAAAATGCGTATTTTTTGCGGGGTGAAAAAATGCTGAGTAAAAAGTTTATAGAGTTTTTGTTTGAAGGTGCGCATATACAGCGGTGGAACGACCATATCCGCCCCAACGGCTTTACGGAACTGGACAAACAGGCACATAAAATGATGATTTTGTATATCCTTGCCAAATATGAGGAGCAGGACCACGGCGCGCAATTAAACTGGCGCGCGCTTATTGAAGGCGGTATTTTTGAATTTATGCACCGCATTATTTTAACGGACATCAAGCCGCCTATTTACCATGAGCTGATGCGTGTGCACGGGCGCAAGCTGAACGCCTGGATTTATGAACAGCTTGCACGCCGCGTGCCGGAACTGGATAAAGTGTTTTTCGATAAGCTTAAACGCTGGTTTGATTATCCGGAAGAAAACCGGCTGGAGAAAAAACTTTTGCGGGCGGCACACTACCTTGCCACGCAGTGGGAATTTGGCATTATCTACCATTTTAACCAGGCAATTTACGGCATTGATGCTACTAAAGCTGCCATTGAAAGCAACATCGAGGACCATTACGATTTGGCCGGTGTTCAGAAAATATCGCTGAAAGGCAAAACCAGCAAATTTATTGACCTTGTAGGGCAGCTGCGCTTTCAAAAACGCTGGGCACAGTCGCCGCGCGTGCCGGAAACTTCCGTTATGGGGCATGTGCTGATAGTTGCCATTTTGGGATATTTCTGTGCGGCAGAGCTTGGTGCCTGCGATGAACGCATTGTAAATGATTTTTTGTGCGGCCTGTTCCATGATTTGCCGGAGGTGCTGACACGCGATATTATTTCGCCGGTTAAAACTTCCGTTGAAGGGCTGGATGATTTAATTAAGGATATTGAAAAACGCCAGGTTGCCGAAAAACTGCTGCCGCTGCTGCCGTGGGGCTGGCACGAGGAAATTATTTACTTTACGCAGAACGAGTTTACCAACCGCGTAATGCTTGACGGTGTTCCCACCGAGGTGAGCGAAGCAGATTTAAACGGCAAATATAATGTTGACGGGCATGGCTACAAAGCGGTGGACGGCAGAATGTTAAAAGGCTGCGACCATCTGGCAGCGTTTGTGGAAGCCTATCTTTCAACGGAATACGGCATAACAAGCAAGCATCTGCTTAACGGCATGGCCGATTTGCGTGAAAAGTATAAAAACAAAACCATTGCCGGCATTAATTTTGGCGCAGTTTATGATGAATTTCCGGAGCTTAAAACCAATTTATAAATTGAATGCAAGTTTATGAAAATTCAGTTTATAACCAAAAATAAGTGGACACTTGTATTTGCAAGAGTTATAATGAAGCTGAAAGCAGCTCTTTAGATATGAAATTATCTTAGACTGTGCAATATATTATATTTAAGATTTTTAAAGGAGGCATGGATTATGAATTTATTTGAAATGGCGCAGATTCCGCTGAACAAAGCTATTGAGGTTATGAAACTTGACCCGAATGCGGCGGCAATTATTGCCTGCCCGGAAAGAACTCTGGAAGTTTCCATTCCTGTAAAAATGGATGACGGCACTACCAAAGTATTTACCGGTTACCGTAGCCAGCACAGCACAATTATGGGCCCGGCCAAAGGCGGCATCCGTTATCATCAGAGCGTTAATATGGACGAAGTAAAAACTCTGGCTTTCTGGATGACCTGCAAATGTGCAGTTGCCAATCTGCCTTACGGCGGTGGTAAAGGCGGCATTATTGTTGACCCGTCCAAACTTTCGCAGGCAGAACTTGAACGTTTGACCCGCGGCTATATTGACAGAATCGCTCCCATTATCGGCGAAAAAATGGATATTCCTGCCCCTGATATGAATACCAACGCTCAGATTATGGGCTGGATGATGGACGAATACAGCAAGCTGAAAGGCCAGTATGAACCGGGCTTCATTACCGGCAAACCGATTTGCATCGGCGGCTCTTTGGGCCGTACCGCAGCTACCGGCCGCGGCGTAATGGTTGCAGCAGGCGAAGCAATTAAAGCCATGGGTATTAAACCCGAAGAAGCAACCTGCGCAGTACAGGGCTTCGGCAACGTAGGCAGCTGGACTGCTAAACTCATTCACGACCTTGGCGTTAAAATTGTGGCTTTAAGCGATGTTTACGGCGCTATTATGAATGAAGACGGCCTTGATCCGTACGAAGTTGAAAAGCACGTACAGGCAACCGGCAGCGTAGTAAACTTCCCGGGCAGTAAAGCTATCAGCAACGCCGACCTTCTGGCAATGGAGGTTACCGTGCTTGCTCCGTGCGCAATGGAACTTCAGATTACAAAAGACAATGCGGCTGATGTTAAGGCAAAAATTATCGTTGAAGGCGCTAACGGCCCGACAACTCCGGAAGCTGATGAAATCCTTGATAAGAATGGCATTCTGGTTGTGCCGGATATTCTCGCCAACGGCGGCGGCGTAACCGTAAGCTACTTTGAATGGGTTCAGTGCCTGTACCGTTATTTCTGGACTGAAGAAGAAGTTATTGATAAACAGACCCAGTTGATGATTGGTGCGTTTAAACAGGTATATGACACCGCTAAAAAATACGAAGTTAACATGCGTACCGCAGCTTATATCGTAGCTCTTAACCGTCTGGACGAAGCTATGAAATTCCGCGGCGCATATTAATAAGCGTTTTAAACTTCATTAAAATTTAATTGCTTAATGGCAGTATTAAACCCCGGCAGCCGTTACTGCCGGGGTTTTGTGTGAATATAAAAAATATGTAGAGAGGGCAATAAAATGATGAGTGACGATGAATTATTTATTAAAGAATTTCCTGATAATATGCCTATTATGGAAGTTATAAATAAATTTGAGTCGATGGAAGAATCGATAATAAAGCAAAAAATTCGTTTGCGTTATTGCGACTTTCTTATAACTTTGTTTTCTAAAAACTATATAGAATATGATTTAAGTAGTGATTTAATAAATCATCCATATATTATTTCACTATGTAAAAATATTAAACAATTGGATAAAAAGTCATATTTTTACTGGTCGTTTTATTATTTTTTAAAACAGGATTATCAAAAATGTAAAGAAAATATTCATTTGCTTTTAAATAGTAATAATTATTCGGAACAGCCATTTGGTGAAGCTGATTTGTCAGATCTTTTTTTGATACCTTTTAAGAACGCATTTGATGGATTTTGGGAGTTTGTAACAGATGAATTACGGCATATAGAAACAGAATTGGGAATTCCTGAATTATGTAAAGTTGTAGGAAAATATTATAATGCTTCAACTAATAATGAAATTCTTGATTTGTTACAGAAATATATACAAGTGTATCCTAATTTTAATATACCAAATGAACTGTTAGGATATACTTATTATTCTATGGCGATGTGGAATAATTCTGTTGCATATTTAGAACGATTAAAAACTCCTTATTTTTTCTATCTTGATGAAATATATTGGATGCAAGCATATTCTTATGGCAAAATTAAAAATTATACTGATGAAGAAAAATATTATCGTAAATGTTATGAAATATATCCAAGCCGGGAGTTTCTTTTAAATAATTTGGGTTATTGTTTGTTTAGACAGAAAAAATATTCAGAAGCAAAGAGGATTTTTGAGGAATGTATTAGTAAAAATATTGATTTTCCATATAGTGTTAATAATTATGTTAGATTGTTAATTGCTACAGGACGCTATGTTGATGCAAAGAAATTTGTGAAAGAATCTACTTTTCGTATTAGTAAATCATTGAAAGAGAAAGTATCAAAACTTCCATATACAAATGCACGTTTAAAAAAAGATACTTCTTTAATGGTTGATGTACAAGAAAAAGAGAGCGGTGAGAGTGTAGCAGTAAATATTGGTGTTAAACGTCAACAGTTTTCGAATGAAAAAATTTTAGAAGACGAACTCACTGCGAAAATTGAAGCTGAAATACCTGTATTTGGACAAAAATTAAAAATATATAAGCGCCATGGAGAATATGGAAGGCAATATATTATACCTATTGGAAGATTAGATTTGTTGTGCGAAGATTCTGAAGGAAATTTATATATTATAGAATTGAAAAAAGACAGTGGATATGATGATGCTTATAAACAAACCGCGGCTTATTTAGACTGGTTTGAAGCTAATAATTTTGCTAATGGTAAGAAAGTTTATGGTATTATTTGTCTCAATTCACCAACAAAAGAATTAATAGAAAAAGTACATAATGATAAAAGAATGAAGTTGTTCGAATATCAAATTTCGTATATTGAGCATTAGAAAAATGAAAAGTTGGATAGCTTTTAATGGTTTTAATAAAGCTATTGATTGTTGAATAAAATTTAACAGCGCATGATAATAAACCCTCCTGCACTTTAAAGTATCGGAGGGTTTGCGCATTTATATATTAGTATGTTTGTTTTGTTACTTTCTTTCAGGCATCTGCGCGAGCAGGATTGCGGCAAAAACAAGCACGCAGCCGCCGATTTCGCGCATGGAAAGCGTTTCACCGAGGAACATCCAACCGGCGAGTACAGAAAAGACGGATTCCAAGCTCAGCAGTATGGAGGCAAGGATTACGTTAACATATTTTTGTCCGGCAATTTGCAGTGTATAGGCAATGCCGCAGCTCATAATTCCGGCATGTGCCAGCGGCAGCCAAGCCGCGGTGATAGCGGATAGCTCCGGCTGTTCGGCCCAGATTATAACCGGCAGGCTTAACATGCCGCAGACGAAAAACTGAATGGCTGACATGCGCACCGGGTCAACAAGCTGGGTAAAACGCTCAATGGCCATGATATGCACGGCAAAAACTACGGCACAGGCAAGTACGATTAAATCTCCTTTGTTGATGGAAAAGCCTTCGTTAATGCAGATGAAATACATACCGGCAGCGGCAACGGCAACGGCAGCCCACTGCATAAAAGTTACATGTTTTTTTACAAGCAGCCCTAAAATCGGGATTATAACAATATACAGTGCCGTTATAAACCCGGCTTTGCCGGCGGATGTGTAAGCGATGCCTGTTTGCTGCAAAGTGCTGGCAATGGTTAAAAGCACGCCGCAGCAGAGGCCGCCGGTAATAAGGTCGCCGCGCTTGTGGCTGTCATCAGTTCCCCAGAAGGAAAGCGGTTTGCCGGAAAGCCTGTCGATTACGGCAATGCAGGGAACAAGAAAAAATGCGCCTAAAAAAGAACGTATGCCGTTAAAACTAAACGGACCGAGCAAATCGGCACCGACGCTTTGGGCAACAAAGGCCGTGCCCCAGATAAACGAACATAATAACAGCATAACAATGCCTTTAAAATTGGTTTGCTGCATGTTAAAACCCCTCGCTGCATAAAATTTTAAACAGATAATATAATTATAGCATTTCTGTGCCATAATGTTTTCTGAAAATAATATAAAAACTGCACCTGCAAAAGCCCGGTATTGCTTTTGAGGCGCAGTTAATAATGCTGTAGGGTTAAATATTTAGTTATTGTTTGTCAGCAGGTTTAGCTTCTTCGGCAGTTTCGGTTTCCGGTTTAGCTTCTTCCGGCTTTGTTTCTTTTGTTTCTTCGGTAATAACTTCAACTTCTGCTTCCGCTTCGGTTTTATGTTCGGCACTTTCGGAAACTACTTCAGCTTCCACTGTTTTTGCAGTTTCAACTGGTTCCATTTTGCTGCCGCATTCGCTGCAGAATTTGGCGCTGATGCCTACGGCTGCACCGCAGTTGGGGCAGGTGGTTTTGGGTTCATCGCCGTTAAAGGCAGTTGCCTTAATGCTGGCAATTTTAAATTTCAAATCATCTATTGCGGCAAGGCTTGCCTTAATTGATTCACATTCTTCTTTAAATTCATCGGGCAGGCAATCACAGGTTTGTGATTTTTCCCAAACCATTTTGCCCATTTTTTTGTAGGTGCTTTCAATTTTGCTTTCTTCTTTCCCTACGAGGGATGTTAATTTTTGGATCTCCAGAGCGGCTTCTGCTTTTTCGCCGATGGTTTTGGTAATTTCTTCGGTTTTATTAGCCGCAATTTTAGCGAATTCGCCAATTTTATCAAGTAATGCCATAGTAAGATCCTCCTTTATGTTTTGTTAAGTTTATTATAACACAGAATTGTGAAATCGCCATTAATTTACGGCGCTTACGGTTACTTCGGTTCCTTCTTTTAAATCGAGAGAAGTGTTGTCGATATTTATTTCTGCAAGGCCGTTTTCTATTTTGGCAATGCTGCCGTTAAAGGTTTTGTTTATGCCTTGGGCCTGGGCGGTTATTTTTTGTCCCGGTTTAAGGCTTTGCGCCGCCTGTGCGGATATTTTAATGTTTACGCTGCAATTTTCCAAATCGCGGATACTGAGGATTTTTTCTCCGGCAGCGGCGGTTTCGCCCGCATTATGGTATTTTTCTTCAACAATGCCGGTACAGGGGCTTTCGGTTTCCAGTGCCAGCTGCTTTTGCATAAGGGCGTTATATTTTTTCTTTAAGGTTTTAAGTTCTTCCTGTTTTTGGGTAATGGCTTCGGGGGATGCCTTAACAAGGCTGCCGGCATTTTGCGCGGCGTTTAAAGCTGCCAGTGCCGCTGATTTTTCGGCAGAAACCGCTTCGTACTGCCTGCGGGCAATGGCGCCTATTTTATAAAGCGAGGCCATTTTTGCTTCTTTGGCGCTGGCCTGTTCGTATTGCTGCTGCGCTGCGGCAAGTGCTGCGCCGTTATTGGGGCTGCTTTGCCCGTTCTGCATTATTTTCAGTTCTGCTTCGGCGCGGGCTGCATTGGCATCTGCCTGTTTTATTTCTTCCGCAAGCTGTTTGTCGTCTATGGCAAACAGGGGCTGCTCTTTGCCGATGCGGTCGCCTTTTTCTAAAATAAGACCCAAAATCTGCCCTTCGGCAGGAGCCGTAATATCGTACACGGTAAAATAAACTGAGCCGCTGCCCAGTGCAGGGGCTTTGGTTTCGTTTTTGCAGGCGGCAGAAAACAGCATTATTAAAATTGTAAAAATAATAAATGTAAACCTTTTCATTTTAAACAAACCTCGTTTTTAGTGTAGCACAAACATAGTGGCGGTGCAATTTGCCAGAATGTAAATTTTTAAAGGCGCGGCATTTTACGGCTGTAAATTTTACAGATTATTGTACTCAAGCAATAAAAAATATCAATCATTTTTAAAACGGCGGATAATTAATGAGCTGCGGATTTTTTTTTACACTGAGAAAGCACAAAGTTGTTAAAAAAGATTTTTCAAAAACTGTTAAATGCGTTATAATATACTCGAAAAGTGTATTATAAGTTGCTTATTTACAAAGCGTTTTTGCCGTTGTGTAATATTTTGAAAAATTTATTTTATTAAAAAGCCGTTTTAGGAATGAAGGGAGGACTGTTATGCGCAAAAAAAGCTGGCTGACAGTTATTTGCTGCCTTTTATTGGTGTGCCTGCTCCCGTCTCTGGCAATGGCCAAAAATAAAACCAAGGCGCCTGCCCGTGACTGGAAGCTGACGGTGGCGCAGCAAAAGCTGGAGCTTTTGGGGTATGATGTTGACTGCAAGGACGGGCGTATCAGCAAAGATACAACCGAAGCCATTAAAAAATTCCAGAAGGAACATGGGCTGAAAAAAAGCGGCAAGCTTGATACCAAAACTTATAATAAAATTTCGTGGGAAGCCTTTAAAATGGAAGGCATACCCGATGTGCGCGGCAAAGACATTGTAAAAACTGCCGCCAAATACAAGGGCGTGCCTTATAAATTCGGCGGCACAACGCCGAAGGGGTTTGACTGCAGCGCTTATGTGCAGTATGTTTTCGGCAAGCATGATGCCAAGCTGCCGCGCACGGCAGATGCGCAGGTGCTGGACGGTATTTTTGTGCTGAAAAGCAAACTTAAACCGGGAGATTTGGTGTTCTTTTCCACATATGCCAGCGGCGCTTCGCATGTGGGGATTTACGCCGGCAGCGGCAAGTTCTGGAGTGCGTCCACTTCGCGCGGGGTGGTGCTTGATTCGCTTGACACCGGTTACTGGAAAGAGCATTATTATGGGGCCCGCCGTGTTTTGATTGAAAACGGCGAAACAGCTTAAATATACTTAAGGGGGAGCTTTAATGATTCGCGAAAGGCGCAATAAGGAAAAACTGGCGTTATATTATAAAAAATTTATGGAAGAAGGCATTGTCGACCCCAATGTACATCCGTGGGTGGCAGAATCGTGGCAGCGCTGCCGCAAAATGAAACTGCCTCATGAAACAATGCCGAAAATCAACAAGCTGAGCCGCGAGGAAATCGTCGAGCATCAGCGCACGCATGAATTTATTGTAAAATATGTTGACGGGCTTTATGAGCAGAGCAAGCAGCATTTTAACATTCATAATTTAAGCATGCTGCTGATAGACGAGGACGGCTATGTTATTAAAAACTATGCCCTGCCGTTCTTTCAGCGCGTAATTGAAGATATTCAGGGCATGCGCGTGCTTGAAGAAGATGTTGGTACTTCCAGCATCAGCATTGCGCGCGAGCATAATGTGCCGTTTTTAATGTTTGGCCCGGAAATGTGGATTAAGGACAGCCATTCCGGCGATGCCTGCAGCGCGCCGATTTGTGTGGACGGCAAAATCCGCTATATCATTTCGTTCTTCTCGCTGGACCAGAACGACTTGCCGTACGACCTTCTGCTCTCGCTGCTTTTAACGATGAAATATGCCATTGAGCAGCATTTGAAGATGCTTGAATACTGGAGCATCCAGAAAATGATGATGGAAGAGCTGCCGGTTGCCGTTTACTGGATTGGGCAGGACGAGAAGCTGAAATACTGCAACAGCAATGCTAAAAAACGCCTTGAAGGCAGGGAAAACCTTGAGGATATTTTCCTTAATTATGAGCATATTCCCATTAAAAAGGCTTTGCAGGGCACGCCTACGCACCGCCGCGAAATTACCTGGATTACGCAGGACCGCACTTATGAAGACATTACCACCGTTATGCCGGTAAAAGTTGGCAGCGAGGTTGAAAGTGCGCTGGTTATGAGCATGTCAATCGAAGACTTGAAAACGACCATTGCCCATGCAACGGGTTACAGTTCCCGCTACAGCCTGTACAGCATGGTTGGTGAAACGAGCGAGTTCCTTGCTTTGCAGCATAAGGCTTCGCGCATTGCCCGCAGCGACAACAACATTCTTTTGCAGGGCGAACCGGGCACCGGCAAGCAGCGCCTGGCACACGGCATTCATCAGGCCAGCCCGCGCGCAGCCGCACCGCTGATTGTCGTTAAATGTTCCAACGCGCCTATCAGCACGCTGGAAGAAGAATTTTTCGGCAGCGAGGACGGCGACCATCAGCCGACGGCAGGCAAGCTGGAGCTTTCTATGGGCGGCACGCTGTTTTTGGACGAAGTGGAAAAACTGCCGGTTGAAATGGGCGACAAACTGGCAGACGCTTTGAAAAACGGCCTTTTAAATAAAGAAACAGGCATGCGCAAAAAACTTAATGTGCGCGTAATTGCTGCCTGCGATTCCAACCTTAAACGCCTGGCGGATAAGGGCCTGTTCAGCCGTTCTTTGTATGAGCTGGTACTTGATACTACCATCCGCGTTCCGCCTCTGCGTGAGCGCAGCAAGGATATTGAAGTTATTGCGGCGCATATTCTGGCGGAAATGTCGGCGCAGCACAACCTTTCGCCGAAACGCCTTTCGCCGGAAGCACTGGAGCTTTTAAAAAGCTGCAGCTGGCCAGGGAACATCAAGCAGTTGCAGGGCGTTATCGAGCAGGCTTTCTTCCATACACCGGGAAGCATTATCGAGGCGGAAAATATCAAACTGCCAGGCGATAAAACTTTGGAAAAATCGTGGAAGTACGACAAAGACGCCTTTATTGCGGCATGGAAATCCTCCGGCGGCAATATCAGCAAGCTGGCAGGCATGCTGGATGTCAGCCGCGTAACCTTGTACCGTTATCTTAAAAAATATGATTTGACTCCGAAAACAGGAAAAAATAATTAATACCGGCGGCAGCCTGCGTTGAATTTTTATATCGGCGCAGCCTGCCGTTTGTTTTTAGGCATATCAGGCGGCAAATATAAAAGTGCCGCCAGCAAATGTTGCAATTATTTAAAAAGCGGCGGTGCGTCTTTAACAGCATAGCACAATGTGTTATAATTATACTGTTATAGAATGTTTTAAATTAAATTTGTGAAAATATACCAGCAAGGAGCGGAGCAATGAATAAAAAACTTTTGGCAGCCGTATGCCTGGCGGCAGCAGCAACCTTAAACACTGCCTGGGCAGAAAACTATACCAGCGGCGACGGGCGTTATGCCGAGCCGGATTTTGACAGGCAGATGACGCAGGCGGAAGCCGAAAACGTAAAAGCCGACGGCAAAACAAGAAGCGGCGAAGAAATTGATGCCGCGCAGTCGGAGCCTTTGCCGATAACCATGACCGGCGATTATGCAAGTTATGATTCCGTAAGCGGCGATTTTGTTGCCGAAGGCAATGTTGTAATTACGCAGGGCAACGAAACTTTAAAAACCGTGCGTGCCGAAGGAAACATGAAAACCGGCGATGTATGGCTGAAACAGGGCGGCACGCTGGTGGAGCCCAAAAGTACAATGAACGGCGAATGGGCTTATTATAACTTTAATACCAAAACCGGCGAAATTAAGAAAATTGAAGGGCAGGGCGGCAAAGACTTTTTCCGCGCTCCGCATGCCACAATATATTCTGATAAAATGGTAATGGATGAAGGCGGCGAAATGACACGCTGCCCGGCAGTAGAACATTCTCCGTGCCTTTTGATTACGGCTAAGACTTTTGAAATTTACCCAAAAGAAAAAATGGTAGCGCATGATGTAAAGGTTTATGTTAAAGGTAAACATGTTTATTCCCGTGATACCTGGGTAAATAATTTAAATGATGATGGAGCTGCGAGGATCATGCCATCTGTTGGTTATGATGGAGATGATAATAAAGGTACTTATATAAAATTAAAACTTGATTATGATATTGATGAAAATACTAATGTAAATTCTGAACTTGTATATTATAATCGTGGACATTTTAAACCTATTGTTAAAGCTAAACACGACCAGCGCAATTACTATCTTACTTACCAGAGCGGCTGGTTTGAAGAAGACGATGAATGGGTAGATAAAAAGAACGATGTCGGTTTTTACTATAAACCGCATTATTTTATTGACGGCATTCCTGTAACTTATAATTTTTATGCTCACAGAGGCCTGTGGAAAAATGAAGAAACAGGTGTCCAGAGCTGGCATACAGAATATGGTGCATATCTGAGTCATGACCGTATTTATTTGTTCAATACTAAAAATACTTTTCTTGATTTAACGATTGGTAAAAAGTGGGTTGACGAAAGTTTAACAGATGAAACCCGTTCTACAATGATGTATTATGGTACGTTGGGACAAAAGTTGGGCAGCAAATGGTATACCTGGGCCGGTTACTACCGCGAAAAAACGACCAGTAATTTGTATGATTTAGGCCAGCCGGATATGGAGCGCGAGCTGCGTAACGGCATTAGTTATAGACCTGACGACAGAAATACTTTCAGCATCGTAAATCGTTATGATACTGGTAAACATGAAAATTACGAAACTACTTATACGTGGACGCACCGTTTCTGCTGTTGGGCAATCAGCTTTGAATATCAGCAGGAGCATTTTGACGGTGGCGACAAACAGTTGAATATTAAGTATGAATTCCTGAACTGGTAAGAGGTGAATTATGGATATCATCAAAACACGTTTTGAAGAACATATTGCTTTAGCGCAGCTTGTTGCGCAGAGTGAAATAATGCAGCAGGTGGCTGATGCCGCTGCCATTATCAAAAAAGCACTGGCCGGCGGGCACAAGGTTCTGTTCTGCGGTAACGGCGGCAGCGCAGCTGACAGCCAGCACCTGGCAGCCGAATTTGTAGGGCGCTTTCAAAAAGAACGCAAAGGCATTGCCGGTATTGCGCTTACCGTCGATACTTCCATCTTGACGGCGGTTGCCAACGACTACGGCTATGACCGCGTGTTTTCCCGTCAGGTGGAAGCTCTCGGGCAGCAGGGCGACGTGCTGGTTGGCATTTCTACCAGCGGCAACAGTAAAAATGTGCTGGCGGCTATTGCTGAAGCCAAAGCCAGAGGCATGCACTGCATTGGCATGACGGCGCAGGGCGGCGGCAAAATGAAGGACGAATGTGACATCTGCATCGCCATTCCCTGCCCGGTAACGGCGCGCGCACAGGAAATGCACATTTTAATCGGCCATATAATCTGCGAACTGGTGGATGGTGAATAAATTGTCACAACTCAGCTGCACAAAATTTTTAGCAGAAAAAATACAACAATTAAAAATTGCCGTTATCGGCGATGTAATGCTGGACCGTTATTTTTACGGCGACGTAAAACGTATTTCGCCGGAAGCGCCGGTGCCTGTAAATAAGGTGACGCGCATTACTTCCGTGCTGGGCGGTGCGGCAAATGTTGCGGCCAATCTGGCGCATCTGGAGTGTAAGGTTTATGTTGGCGGCGTTACTGGCGATGACGAAAACCGCCGCCTGCTTGAAGGCATGATGGCAGAAGCCGGCATTGATTACAGCGGACTGATAAAATCGGACAAGCGCTCTACCATTACCAAAATGCGCATATTGGGCGCCAAGCAGCAAATGCTGCGCCTTGATTTTGAAGAGGTAGGCGACCTTTTTGAAGATGAAACTGAACGCCTTTCAGAGTGGCTGTTAAACCTCATTGACAGCGGGTTGGACGGCATTGCTGTTTCGGACTATGCTAAAGGAGTATGCTCGCATAACTTTCTGCAGTGGGTAATTAAAACGGCAGGGGAGCATAAAGTACCTGTACTGGTTGACCCTAAAGGTGCAGACTGGACGAAATACAGCGGCTGCGATTTTATTACGCCGAACTTAAAGGAAATGTGCGAAGCTGCGCATGAAACCGTGCCTAACGAGGACGAACCTGTTTTGCGCCTGGCGCGTGCTGCTGCGGCGCAGTATGATATAAAAAATGTAGTTGTAACCCGCAGCGAAAAAGGCATGACGCTGGCAGGACGGGACGGGCTTATTATTAACGCCCCTGCGACTGCGCTTGATGTGTTCGACGTTTCCGGTGCAGGCGACACGGTTGCGGCAACGCTGCTGGCCGGTGCGGCAGGCGGGCTGGCACTTGAGGATGCCGTTTACATGGCAAACCGTGCGGCGGGCATTGTTGTTGGCAAAGTTGGCACTTACCCCGTACACCGCGACGAACTTTTAAAGGATTTGCTTGCCGAGCAGCGTAAAGACGGTTACGGCTACCGCACGCTCAGCTGGCAGGAAATAGAATCTCTGGCCAATACCTGGCGTGCCTGCGGCGAAAAAATTGTTTTCACCAACGGCTGCTTTGATATTCTGCATGTCGGGCATGTTTCCTATCTGGAACAGGCTGCACGCCTTGGCAGGCATTTAATTGTCGGTCTTAACACGGATGCTTCCGTAAAACGCTTGAAAGGCGCAACGCGCCCGCTTAATCACGAGCTTGACCGTGCGCGAGTGCTGGCGGCTTTGGCCTGCGTTGATGCGGTAGTACTGTTTGACGAAGACACGCCAACGGAACTTGTGAAAAAAATCCGCCCCGATATTTTGGTTAAGGGCGGCGATTATAAACCTGAAGAAGTAGCCGGGCGCGAATATGCCGGTGAAGTACAGATTATAAAATTTGAGGACGGTTATTCCACAACCGGGTTATTAGAAAAAGTAGCACAGCTTGTAAAGGAGGGCAAATTATGATTATTGTAACCGGCGGTGCCGGATTTATCGGCAGCAACATTGTTAAAGGCCTTAATGAACGCGGACGCGATGATATCCTTATCGTTGATAACCTCACCAATATGGTAAAATTCAAAAACATTCAGGGCTTAAAGGCTTTGGATTATATGGATAAAATTGATTTTGCCGAAGCATTGAAAGCAGGTAAATTCAACCATGAAAAAATTGACGTTATTTTCCACGAGGGCGCATGCAGCGATACCATGGAATACAACGGCAAATACATGATGCAGAATAACTTTGAATATACCAAAAACCTGATGCACTTTGCAGCAGACAGGAAAATTCAGATGATTTACGCTTCTTCCGCTTCTACCTACGGCAGCGGCGCGCACGGCTTTACCGAAAAACCGGAGTGCGAGGAAGCACTGAACGTTTACGCGTTCTCCAAACTTTTCTTTGATAATTATGCCCGCCGTTATTTTGGCAAAACCGGCAGCCAGCTTGTTGGCCTGCGTTACTTTAACGTTTACGGCCCGCAGGAAAACCACAAAGGCAAAATGGCCTCCATGGTATTCCAGATGTACAACCAGTGGAAAGCCGAAGGCAAGGTTAAACTGTTTGAAGGCATCGACGGCTACGGCAACGGCGAACAAACACGTGATTTCATTTATATAAAGGACGTTGTAAAAGTAAACTTCTTCTTCTGGGACCATCCGGAACTGAGCGGCGTTTACAACTGCGGCACCGGCCATGCGCATACTTTCAACACGCTTGCCAAAGGCGTGCTTAAGCATTTCGGCAGCGGCACGCTGGAATACATTCCGTTCCCGGATGTTTTGCGCGGCAAATACCAGAGCTATACGCAGGCAGATACTACGAAACTTCTGGAAGCTGGCTACGACGGCGGCTTTACCGATATTGACGAAGCAGTAGCCGAATACTGCGCACTTTTGGACAAGACCGGCGGGTATTACAAATATGAAGCTTAAGGCTGCATTTTTTGACCGCGACGGCGTTTTAAACGTTGATAAATCTTACTTATACAAAATTGAAGACCTGGAGTGGATTGACGGCGCCAAAGAAGCGCTGGCCTATCTTACAAAAAAGGACTATACAATTTTTGTTGTTACCAACCAGAGCGGTATAGCCCGCGGCTATTATACCGTCAGTGATATGCAGAAGCTGCACGCTTATATGGCACAGCAGATTGCAGACGCAGGCGGCAAAATAGAAAAATTTTATTACTGCCCGCATCTTCCCGGCGGCACCGTGGCGGAGTTTGCCGTGGAGTGCGATTGCCGCAAACCGAAGCCGGGCTTGATTCTGCGTGCTTTTGAAGAATACGATATTGATAAGGATACTGCCTTTTTAATCGGCGATAAGCCGCGCGATGTGGAATCCGCGGAAGCGGCAGGTATTAAAGGATATTTATTTAGCGGCGGCAATTTACTAAACTTTGTTAAAGAGATAGTTGGCTGATGGAATATAAAAATATTTTACTTATTAAAATGAGCTCGCTGGGCGATATCCTGCACTCGCTGCCGTTTGCAGCGGCTTTGCGCGGGCGGTTTCCCCATGCCAGAATAACGTGGCTGGTGCATCCCCAGTTTGCCGGCTTTTTGCCGGACCCGCCCGTTATCGACGAGGTCATTTATTTTGATAAGGTAAAATTTAATAAAATGGGCGTGTGCGATAAGCTGCATTATTTTAAGGAAATGCGCAGTCTTCTGCACAGCAAGCATTTTGATTTGGTAATTGATTTGCAGGGGCTGTTTAAAAGCGCGGTGCTGGCAGCTATCAGTGGTTGCAGCAACCGCATTGGCTACTGCGAAATGCGTGAGGGCAGCAAATTCATCAGCCGCCCTATTACCGGCGAGCACAAGGGCGACCACGTTATTGAACGCTACCTGGACGTGGCGCGCTATTTAGGCGCAAAGGTTGACGGTATTGAGTTCCCGCTGCCGGATTTGACGAAGGAAAGCCAGGCTGTTGCGAAAAAACTTGCGGCTAAAGGTTTAACCGGCGCTTACGTTGTTATGGTGCCCGGAGCGCGCTGGGAAACCAAAGTGTGGCCGCCGGAAAATTACGCCAAATTAGCAGAAATGCTTATAGAAAGCGGCACCAGCGTAGTGCTGGCAGGCGGGCCGGATGACGCGCCGAAGGGCGAAGCGATTACGGAAAACTGTCAGTCTGATAAGCTGATTAACCTGATTGGACAGACCTCGCTGCGCGAGCTGGCGGCGCTGATTAAGGGCAGCAGCTTTTACATCAGCGGCGATACTGGGCCTTTGCACTTTGCGGCGGCGCTGAAAAAACCGCTGATTGCCATGTACGGGCCGACCAAAGCCGACCGCACCGGCCCATACGGCAGCAAAAACAGCACTGTTATTATCAGCCCTGCCAAATGCGCAGGCTGCCTGAAAAAACATTGCAGCGACTGGCACTGTATGTATGATATTACGGCGGAAATGGTTTACGATATTTACACCAAAAAGCGTGGGGAGATGAATTAAATGGTTGAACTGAACGGCAAAAAAATACTGGTTACCTTTTTAATGCATCTGGGCGATTTAACGCTGACGACGCCGTTTATCCACGCCCTGCGCAAAGCCGCGCCCGACAGCCACATCACCATGCTGGTAGATGAAAAGCTGAAGGACGTTGTGCTTTTTAACCCCTATTTAGATGAAGTAATTACGATTGATAAAAAAGGGCGCGATAACAGCATTTTGGCGCTTATCGCCTGCGCGCGCCAGTTAAGCAAGCATAATTTTGACGTGCTGATAAACCTGCACCCAAACGAGCGCTGCTCCTTTATCGACGCGCTGACGAAGGTTAAGCTGCGCACCGGCACCACGCATAGCATTTTTAAGTGGCGCTGGGATGTTTTTACGCCGCTTGACCGCACTATGCATGCCGCCGATATGTATCTGGATGTGCTGAAACAGCTGGGCGTTAAGGATTTAACCAACAACGGGTTAGAAATCTTCCCCGGCGAGCGGCATATTGAAGAAGCCAATACTTTTTGGAAAGAGCACGGCGTAACGCCGGAGGACAAGCTGATTGGCTTTAACATCGGCAGCGCAGTTGTTACCAAACGCTGGGCACCGGAACGCTTTGCCGCTGTTGCCGACCATTTTGCGAATAACGGCTACAAGGTTGTGTACTTTGGAGGCGCAATGGACGAAGAAATGGTGCAGGACGCAGTAAGCCACATGCAAACCACGCCGGTTATCGCTACCGGTGCATTCGGCATTGGCGGGCTTGCCGCAGCTATGCGCAGGTGCAGCCTGATTATCACCAACGACAGCGGGCCGATGCACGTTGCCATCAGCCAGAAGGTGCCCATTGTGGCGATGTACGGGCCGAGTAACCCCAAACTGTACGGTCCTTACACCACAGACGCCATTATCGTAACCGCACAGCCGCCGTGTCAGGGCTGCGCAGGCGGCATGAAGCACAAATGCAGCGACATGCAGTGCATGACACGCCTCACCGTCGCGCAGGTCATCGCCGCAGCAGAAGAAATGCTGGAGGAACATAGTAAATAATCGTAATATAATAAATTAAAGGGTGTAAAATGTTTAAAGAAACCGAACTTGTAAAAGAAAAAATAAAATACAACTATAATGAATTATATGACAAACATAATTGTATGCATATAGCTTTTAATGTAAATGCTTCATTTTTTATGCAGATGGGCGTAGCCATTATATCTGTTTTAGAAAATAATCCGCAAAAAGCTTTTTCGTTTCATGTTTTTGTGGATACTTTCAATAATGAAGATGCCGAAAAATTAAAAACCATCGCCGAAAAATATAAACAAACTATTACTATATATGTAATGGATATGCAGCCATTGCAAGGGTTTCACATAAAAGTCAAAAGATTTTCCAGAGTTACATATTTGCGCCTATTAATGCCAAAAGTATTGCGAGAAATTGATAAGTATTTATATATGGATGCAGATATGATTTGCTTAAGTAGTCTTACCGATATAGAAATGTTTGATTTAGATCGATATGCTTTTGCAGCAGTTTCAGATTTGCCGGAAGCAGTTGAATATCGTTCAAACTTCTTAAAATTAAAAAATGGTAAATATTTTAATGATGGTTTGATGTGGATTGATGTAAAAAAATGGAATGAACAGCAAATAACAGAAAAATGCTTTGAATATCAAGGTGCAGATCCATCAATGTTTTTAGGACAAACTCAAGATATATTAAATATTGTGATGGACGGTAATATTTTATTTATTGATAGGAAATTTAATGTGATGAGTGAGGATACAGAATTAAAAGATGCAGTGATTTATCATTTTTTTGGGAGATTTAAACCATGGGAAATGGTTTTGAATAAATATGATAAATTATGGCGTAAATATCTTACTTTATCTCCTTGGCCAGATATGCCAAGTGAATTGCCGCCTAAAAAGCCACAATATTATCATGATTATAAGAAAATTGCGTCTATAAATTATAGTGAACAAAAATATTTAAAAGCACTAAACGCTTTTTGTTGGTATTCTATCCTTAAAATTCGTTTAAAATTAGGTTTATAAAGGAATGAAAGTAATGAAAAAAGCAATTCTTATAACCGGTGCTGCCGGATTTATTGGTTTTCATTTAGCTAATACATTATTAAAAAAAGGCTTTTTAATTATCGGTTATGATAATCTTAACGATTATTATGATGTGAATTTAAAAAAAGCACGTCTTGATATTTTAAATCAGTTTGATAATTTTATATTTATTCATGCTGATTTAGCAGATGAAAAAGCAGTTAATGAAACCTTTAAAACTTATAAGCCTGATATCGTTGTAAATCTTGCTGCACAGGCTGGCGTGCGTTACAGTATCGAAAATCCCAAAGCTTATATAGATTCTAACATTGTTGGTTTCTTCAATATTTTGGAAGCGTGCCGCCATAATCCGGTAGAGCATTTGGTATATGCGTCCAGTTCGTCTGTTTATGGCAATCAGCAAAAAACACCTTTTTCAGTTAATGATAACGTCGACAGGCCAATCAGCCTTTATGCTGCAACTAAAAAATCTAATGAGCTGATGGCGTTTACTTATGCTCATCTTTATAAAATTCCGGCAACCGGGCTGCGCTTTTTTACTGTTTATGGTCCATTTGGCCGTCCGGATATGGCATATTTTGGTTTTACTAATAAAATTTTTGCCGGTGAGCCGATTAAAATTTTTAATAACGGCGATATGTTAAGGGATTTTACCTATGTTGATGATATTGTAACCGGTATTGAAAACATTTTGCATTGCCCGCCGGAAGCTGATGAAAATGGTGACAGATATAAAATTTATAATATCGGTAATAATAAACCGGAAAAACTTTTAGCCTTTATTGAAACTTTGGAAAATATCATCGGCATTGAGGCTAAAAAGGAATATCTGCCAATGCAGCCCGGTGATGTTTACCAGACTTATGCCGATGTCAGCGAGTTGGAAAAGAATTTTAATTTTAAGCCGCAGACAAGCATCATGGAAGGACTTACCAGATTTGTAAAATGGTACAGAGAGTTTTACCATAAATAGGAGATGTTATAATGAAAATTGCAGTAGCAGGTACCGGTTATGTTGGTTTATCCAATGCTGTTTTACTTGCCCAGCATAATTATGTTGAAGCAGTAGATATTATTCAAAATAAGGTGGATTTAATCAACGCTAAAAAATCGCCTATTGTGGATAAAGAAATAGAAGATTATCTGGCAAATAAAAAATTAGATTTAGCTGCAACAACAAATGCAGAAGCTGCTTATCAAGATGCTGATTTTATAATTGTTGCAACACCTACCAATTATGACCCGCAAAAAAACTATTTTGATACATCTTCCGTAAATGCCGTGCTTGATATTATCGAAAAGGTCAATACTAAAGCAATAGTAATTATTAAGTCTACGGTGCCTGTTGGTTTTACAGAAGGTATCAGAAAAGAATATCCAACACTGAAAATTATTTTTGTACCGGAGTTTTTACGTGAAGGCAAGGCTCTTTATGATAATTTATATCCTTCGCGTATAATTGCAGGTGTCGGAGAAGATAAGTATTTGCAGGAAAAAGCGAAACAATTTGTAGAGCTTTTAAAAGAGGCAGCAATAAAAAAGGATATACCTGTATTATATACAAACCCTACTGAAGCAGAAGCTGTTAAACTTTTTGCCAATACTTACCTGGCTTTAAGAGTGGCGTATTTTAATGAACTTGATACCTACGCAGAGGTTAGAGGGTTAAATACCAAACAGATTATTAAAGGTGTTTGCCTTGACCCGCGTATAGGTGATTTTTATAATAATCCTTCTTTTGGCTACGGTGGATATTGCTTGCCGAAAGACACAAAACAGCTTTTAGCAAATTACCATGATGTTCCCAATAATATTATTGGTGCAATCGTGCAGGCTAACCGTACACGTAAGGATTTTATTGCCGACAGAATAATAGAAAAACATCCTAAAATTGTCGGCGTTTACCGCTTGACAATGAAAGCAAACAGCGATAATTTCAGGCAATCATCAATTCAGGGCGTTATGAAGCGCATTAAAGCTAAAGGTATTGAAGTTGTTGTTTATGAGCCGACGCTTACTGATGATAGCTTCTTTAATTCCAGAGTAATCAAAGATTTGGATGAATTTAAAAAGATATCGGATGTTATTGTAGCTAATAGAATGGAAAAAACTTTAGCTGATGTTGAAGACAAAGTATATACAAGAGATTTATTTGGTGATAATTGATAAAAACAGGAATTAGCTTATTTATAGCTAATTCCTGTTTTTGTATGTTATAATTATGAGGGGGTAATTATGAAAAATAATTTGACAGTTGTTATTTTAACTAAAAATGAAGAAAAAACTATTGAAAAAGTAGTTGCTAATGCACAAAAATGTGCAGATAAAGTTTTAATTGTTGATTCCGGCAGCACAGATAAGACAGTTGAATTTGGTGAATCAACGGGAGCAAAAGTTGTTTATCGTGCTTGGGATAATGATTTTTCAGCACAGCGTAATTTTGCTTTGCAGTATGTAAAAACTACGTGGGTTTTATATTTGGATGCGGATGAGTTTTTAGATGATAAGTTAATAGATTCTATAAAGATAGCGTTAGTAAAAAATGAAAATAAACAATATTCAATGCTTCGCCGTATACATGCTTTTGGTTTTGAATATAAGCATGGCATTTTTAAACCTGATGAAGTTATACGTATGTTTAAAACAGATAGTGTTCATTGGGAAAATAAAGTACACGAAAGACCTGTTTGTTCTATGCCTAAAGAATGTTTAAATGGATTCATTGAACATTATACTTATGAAAGCTGGCAGGATTGGTGGGAAAAAGCAGGCCGTTATACATCAATATGGGCAGAAGATGCTTATAATAACGGTAAAAAAACAAGTGTAGGCAGTGCATTTTTTCATGCTTTTTATGGATTCATCAGAGCATATCTATTTGAAGCAGGTTTTATTGATGGTTGGAGTGGCTTATATTCCAGTTTGCAACATTTTATTTATACTTTAATTAAGTATTTAAAATTATATGAAAA
>OCPV01000475.1_pt1 | contig 30555 bp, 20 predicted proteins | sample 1538511 | NCBI WGS metagenome assembly OCPV01 (sample SAMN04571704, study PRJEB22368) | human gut metagenome | biome: human gut; material: stool | host: Homo sapiens | place: Luxembourg | collected 2012-08-30 | reverse complement strand
AGAAAAGATTTCAAGATCATATATGGTGTCGAGGGTTACTTTGTCGATGACCTGAAGGATCTGGTCAAGAACTCAAGGAATCAGAGCCTTGATTCGGAATACGTGGTATTTGATATAGAGACAACGGGACTTTCCAAGAAGCACAACAAGATCATAGAGATCGGTGCGGTCAAGGTGAAGGACGGAGAGGTCGTAGATACATTCTCGGAGTTTATAAATCCGGGTGTGCCTATCCCATACCAGATAGAACAGCTCACATCCATCAATGATGATATGGTAAAGGATGCGCCGATGTTCGATGTGATCGTGCCGAGATTTGTGGAGTTCTGCGGTGACGATATCGTGGTTGCCCACAATGCGTCATTTGATACGGGATTTGTGAGAATGAATGCGGAGGAGCTTGGACTTAAGTTCGACAACACGGTTCTGGATACAATGACGCTCAGCCATATACTGCTGCCGGAGCTTGGAAAATTCACTCTGGACAGAGTGTGTAAGGAACTCAAAGTCGTGAATGCGCATCACCACAGAGCCATAGACGATGCGGAGGCCACGGCGAAAGTATTCTTCAAGCTGCTCGACATGCTGAAGGAGAGAGATGTTAAGACCATGGATGATCTAAATGTCCTTGGAAGCACCTCACCTGATGCGATCAAAAAGGATAAGACATATCACGGAATCATCCTGGCAAAGAACGAGATAGGAAGAGTCAATCTGTACAGGCTCATATCTGAGTCTCATCTGACATATTTTGCGCGAAGGCCGCGTATGCCGATGAGTCTCATCAACAAATACAGAGAGGGTCTGATAATAGGCTCTGCCTGTGAGGCGGGAGAGCTGTTCCGTGCCATAGTTGATGATGCGTCGGATGAGGAGATAGTGAGACTGGTCAACTGGTTTGACTACCTTGAGATACAGCCGCTTGGCAACAATGAATTCATGACGAGGGATACAAGGAATCCAAAGACCATGGACGATCTGATCGGATACAACAAGAGGATCGTGGAGCTCGGAGAGATGTTCAACAAGCCAGTGGTCGCAACCTGTGATGTGCATTTCCTTGATCCTGAGGATTATATATACAGGGCGATCATCATGAAGAGCAAGGGCTTTGACGATGCTGATATGCAGCCACCGCTGTATTTCCGTACCACGGAGGAGATGCTGGCAGAGTTCCAGTATCTTGGAAGTGACAAGGCCAAGGAGGTCGTCATCACAAACACGAATATGATAGCGGACATGATAGAGAGGATAGAGCCGGTCAGACCGGACAAGGCGCCTCCTATCATCGAGAATTCGGATCAGACACTTACGGATATATGTTATACCAAGGCACATGAGATATATGGCCCAGACCTGCCACCTCAGGTTCAGGAGAGACTTGACAGGGAGCTGCACTCCATCATTTCAAATGGATTTGCGGTTATGTACATCATCGCACAGAAGCTTGTGTGGGATTCCAATGACCACGGATATCTGGTTGGTTCCCGAGGTTCGGTTGGATCTTCATTTGTCGCAACAATGGCCGGTATCACGGAGGTAAATCCGCTGTCGGCTCACTATATCTGTCCGAAATGCCACTTTGTGGATTTTGATTCAGAGCTTGTAAAGTCGTATTCGGGAATGAGCGGATGTGATATGCCGGACAGAGACTGTCCGAATTGTGGAACACCGCTTATAAAGGAAGGACACGATATACCATTCGAGACATTCCTTGGATTCAACGGAGACAAGGAGCCTGATATCGATCTGAACTTCTCGGGTGAGTATCAGTCGAAGGCACATGCATACACCGAGGTACTCTTCGGCAAGGGCAAGGCATTCAAGGCGGGAACCGTAGGTGGTGTTGCGGAAAAGACAGCATTTGGATATGTGTACAATTATTTCAAGGATCACTCCAAAGAGGAGCTTATGGCGGAGGCCAAGGCGTCTGGAATGGATGAGAAATCCGCGAAGAAGTACGCTGAGGAGAATGCAACAGTTACAAAGAGAAGGTGCGAGATGGAGCGTCTGGCCCTGGGATGTACCGGTGTCAGGAGAACCACGGGGCAGCATCCGGGTGGTATGATAGTTCTTCCGAGACATGAGGAGATATATTCATTTACACCTATACAGCACCCGGCAAATGATGTGACGTCGGATATTATCACATCGCACTTTGAGTACCATTCAATCGATCATAACCTGCTGAAGCTTGATATTCTTGGCCATGATGATCCGACTATGATAAGGCGTCTGGAGGATCTGACGGGACTTGATGCCACGAAGATAAGACTTGACGACAAGGATGTCATGGAATTGTTTCACAGCACAAAGTCGCTGGGGATCACACCGGAGGATATCAATGGGATACCTCTTGGAAGCCTGGGGGTGCCGGAGTTCGGAACAGACTTTGCTATGCAGATGCTTATAGATGCCAAGCCGACATGTTTCTCAGATCTTGTGCGAATAGCGGGTCTGGCGCATGGAACCGATGTGTGGCTGGGCAACGCACAGGAGCTCATCAAGTCGGGCAAGTGTACCATATCGACAGCCATTTGTTGTCGTGACGATATTATGGTTTATCTGATACACATGGGACTTGATGCCGGACTTGCCTTCAATATCATGGAGAAAGTCCGTAAAGGAATAGTTGCCAAGGGCAAATGTGACAAATGGGATGACTGGAAGGCGGAGATGGCTGCCCACGGAGTACCGGACTGGTACGTATGGTCATGTCAGAAGATCAAGTACATGTTCCCGAAGGCCCATGCGGCGGCCTATGTCATGATGGCGTGGAGAATTGCCTGGTTCAAGGTCAATTATCCGCTTGAATACTATACAGCATTCTTCAGTATCAGAGCTGATGACTTCAGCTATGAGATGATGTGCTTTGGCAAGGAGAGAGTTCTCTTCCATATCAATGAGATAAGCAAGGTGGACAAGAACAAGAGATCAGCCAAGGACGAGGGCAAGCTCAAGGATCTGAAGATAGTTCTCGAGATGTACGCAAGAGGCTACGACTTTGTTCCAATAGATATATACAAGGCAAAGGCTGACAGGTTCCAGATAATAGACGGCAAGATCATGCCATCCTTCGCATCCATAGAAGGAATGGGAGAGAAGGCTGCACAGCAGCTCTACGATGCCGCCCAGAAGGGGCCGTTCCTCTCCAAGGAGGAGATCAATGAGCGTGCAAAGATCGGCAAGGGAACCATCGAGAAGATGAGTGAGCTGGGCATCCTGGACGGAATGCCGGAGACAAATCAGCTTTCGCTGTTTGACTTTATGTAGGCTGGCGGAACAAATTAAGTCAATAATCTGAAAAAAGTTTGCAATTTTATAAAAAAAGTGCTTGCATTCTGCTTTCGTTTCTGTTATATTAAACAGGTCGCAAGCGAAGCGGCAGGATACAAGCACTTATGGTTCGTTGGTCAAGCGGCTAAGACGTCGCCCTCTCACGGCGAAAACAGGGGTTCGATTCCCCTACGAACTGCTAAGAATCGAAAGATTCAATAATTAGATAATAAGACCTATGGTTCGTTGGTCAAGCGGCTAAGACGTCGCCCTCTCACGGCGAAAACAGGGGTTCGATTCCCCTACGAACTGCTAAAAGCTGAAATCATTAAGATTTCAGCTTTTTTGTGTTTTCATGCCATAGTGTGTGAAGCGGTGCTACACATTCTCCGCAATCTTCGTAACTCCCACATATATCTGTGAAATTTTATACCACGTTTTATAGTCGGTGACTCCGGTAACCGGAAGATTGAATATCTGCTGGAACTTTCTCACAGCATCAGCGGTGTTCTGACCATATACGCCGTCGACGGTTACGGTACCGATGGCAGGATAGTTGAGTGCGATCCTGGCGAGCTGTCTCTGGAGCTGGGAGACCTTGTCACCGCTTGAGCCGATGGTCAGCTCGTAGCCCGGATAAGAAGAAGGTATACCGGATATAGTCTCCGAGGTGTTGATGTATATTGTATCCCCGTAATAGTATCTGAGAATCTGGATGGCGGTAAGACCGTCGTCTGCCAGGGATTTTGACCCCCACTGTGTCATCCAGCCCGGACAGGATACACGTCTGCCGTCGCAGTATTGGGTGAACAGTGGCTGTGTAACGTTGGGCTTTGAGAGATAGTTGGCGAACATCTCATCGACGATCTGGGAGACATTTTCAAATATGGTTGCATTGTAGACCCACTTCTGGTCGAACGCGGTATTGCTCGTGATAGTAAAGTCGTATCCTTTTCCCCTGTACCACTCGGTATAGACCCTATTAAGGGTAAATGACTGTATCGCAAGTACATTTGCACGGATGGCTGCATCAGGCCAGGTGGAATATATCTCGTTGCAGGCAACATTCTTTATGTAATCCTTATATGGAACATAGTAGTCCCTGGCGGTGGAGTCCGCCGGGGCGCCGTCATGGACAACTATGGTCTCAGGTACAACGACGCGGCTCAACACTATGCCGCCTGATGGATTCACCGGCTTTATCATGTCCTCGGCGATCTTGGGTGGATACTGCTCCCAGAGGGTGTGGGCGTCGAGAACGGTAGGGTTCGTATCGCTTCCATCGGATGGTGTCAGCTCTATGTTCTGGATCCCGTTCTCACCGGAGAATATCTGAACCCCGGAGATGAAGCGCTCGTTGTATCCGGGAGCGTTCACAAGCACGTTGTATTCCGAGTATGGCTGGTTTTCGCCAGGCTCCAGACTGTAGGCGACATCGGGGGCGGGAAGCTCTTCGTCGATGACGATACCATTTTCATCGGTGATAAATTCCTCTGAGGTGGAATCGGGCATTCCCGTAGGGCTTATGTATACGGAAGCACCCTCGACGGGAAAGAAATTGTTGTTCGTTATCTGAATTTTTAGTGAGCCAACGTTATTTGTAATTGCCATTTCTTAATTCCTCATTTATAATTTGCTGTGAAAGTTTTTTAAGCAGCTTTCACAGTAAGTATATGACTAGATTTATAGAATATTCGGAGGAGATAAGATATGGCATACTTTCCAATGTACATCGATCTTGAGGGCAAGAAAGTAATAGTTGTAGGTGGAGGTAAGGCAGCACTTAGAAAGATCAATTCGCTGCTGTATTTCGGAGCGAAGATAGCGGTCATTGCGCCAAAGGTGTGCGATGATATAAAAGCGATAAAGGGAATAAATGTACATGAGAGCAACGTGGCACTTGACATACTGCAGAATGCAGACATTGTTGTGGCGGCAACCAGGCGCCCGGAGATCAATGCCAAGATAGGTACATATTGTAATGACAGGGGCATCATGGTAAATGTGGCTGATAACAAGGAGCTCAGCAGCTTCCTGTTTCCAGGCGTTATCGTCCGCGGAGATCTTGTGGTGGGAGTCACAACAGGCGGCAACAGCCAGGCGGTATCCAAGCAGATCAGGAATATGATAGACAGGATGCTTCCAGAGGAGTACGAGGCGCTCACAAGAAAGATGGGAGCGTACACAGAGCTTGCAAATGTCAACATCAAGAGCACGGCACTTAGGGAGGAAGCACTGGATGAACTCGTCAAGGTTGCACTGTCCAACAAATGCGTTCTTGACGACAAGAAGGCGAACAAGGTGCTTGACAAATATTACCGTGAGGACGCAGCCAGAAGAAACGCATAAATATTTGTTAATATTTGTACTTGAATTATTTGATAATTATGATACAATAAGTAAGATTGTTATAGATTACAGCATGAGAGTGGGCCTTGGCCCACTCTCAATTGTTGTGGGGATAATATTTTACAGAAAGGTGGTCGTATTTACGAAGAGAGCGGATATTGAAGCAAAGACGGAGGCACTTGTGATGCCGATCATTGAGGCGAACAATCTGGAGCTTGTTGATGTGGAGTACGTCAAGGAAGGCAGTGATTATTACCTCAGAGTGTATGCGGACAAGGAAGGTGGCATCACGATCGGTGATTGCGAGATAGTGAACAGAGCACTTGGAGACCTGCTTGACCAGGATGATTATATAGGAGATGCCTATATACTGGAGGTCAGCTCACCGGGGCTTACGAGACCACTGAAGAAAGAGAAGGATTTCAAGAGAAGCATAGGTAAGGTCGTGGAGATCAAGACATTTGCCAAGGTGAATGGTGCAAAGGAATTCGAGGGTGTGCTCAAGGCATATGATGAGAATACAGTTACCATTGAGCTTGAGGATGAGACAGAGATAACGATAACGAGAAAAGATATTTCCATGATACGATTAGCATTTATATATTAGGAGGATAAAAAGGTGTCAGAGATCATTGAAGCATTGAATCAGCTTGAGAAGGAGAGAAACATTAGCAAGGATGTTCTGCTTGAGGCTATAGAGAGATCACTCAAGACAGCCTGCAAGAAGGATTTCAATACAGACGAGAACATTACAGTTTCACTGGACAGAGAGACTGGTGAGTGCCATGTATATGCAGCCAAAGAGGTTGTTGAGGAAGTTGAGAATCCTGCATGCCAGATAACACTGGAGCAGGCCAAGATGATAAGCAGCAAGTACGAGATAGGTGATACAGTAAATATAGAGATCACAACTAAGAACTTTGGAAGAATAGCAGCCCAGCGTGCGAGAAATGTCATCGTTCAGGCTATCAATGAGAATGAGAGAGCAGCTATATACGATCACTTCCATATGAAGGAGAAGGATATCGTAACAGGAATCGTTCAGAGACAGGTTGGAGACAGCGTGAATGTGAGCCTTGATGACAAGACAGAGGCACTCTTAAAGCCGTCAGAGATGATCGAGGGAGAGCACTACGAGAGAGGCGACAGAATAAAGCTTTATATCACAGAGGTCAAAAAGACAAACAGAGGACCAAGGATCACTGTATCAAGAACTCATCCAGAGCTCGTCAAGAGACTTTTTGAGAAGGAAGTAACAGAGATCGCAGACGGAACAGTTGAGATCAAGAGCTTCTGCAGAGAGGCAGGATCAAGATCTAAGATCGCAGTATGGTCAAACGATGAGAACGTCGATGCAGTTGGAGCATGCGTAGGAATCAATGGTGACAGAGTAAATGCTGTCGTTGCAGATCTGAACGGTGAAAAGATCGACATCATTCCTTGGAGTGAGAACCCTGCTGAGTTTATTTACAATGCGCTCAGTCCTTCAGATGTTGAGGACGTATCAGTTGATCTTGATGAGAAGACAGCATTTGTCGTAGTACCTGATACACAGCTTTCACTTGCAATCGGTAAGAAGGGTCAGAATGCCCGCCTTGCAGCCAAGCTGACAGGATACAAGATCGATATCAAGAGCCATTCAAAGGCCGAGGAGATGGGTTACTTTGATGAGCAGCCAGAGGATGAGAACTTTGATCCTTATAACGAAGATGAATATTATGATGAAGTAAGCGAAGATAAAGATGCCGATGCTGCTTCATTTGACATAGATGAAACAGTAGACACAAACGACGAAGAGTAATCATTTGCATTGATGTAGTGGCACATGATAGAGAATAGGGAGTGATGAGATGGCAAAGAAGGTACCTCTGAGGCAATGCCTTGGATGCCGTGAGATGATGCCGAAGAGTGAGCTGATAAGGATAGTCCGAAGCAATGACGGGCAGTTCGCAGTTGATGCAACCGGCAAGCTCAACGGAAGAGGCGCTTATATATGCAAGAAATCCGAGTGCCTTAAGAAGGCGGTTGGAAGCAAAGCACTTGAGAAGGCTTTCAAGGTCAGCATACCTGCTGAGGTGTATGAACAATTAGACAAGGAGCTGCGTGACATTGAAGAATAACAAGATCTACTCGTTAATTTCTCTGTGTGCCAGAGCCAGAAGGCTGTGCAGTGGCAATTTCTCAGTAGAGAAAGCAGTTAAGAATCAGAGCGCGTACGTGGTCATTGTGGCGAAGGACGCTTCTGACAATACGAAGAAACTTTTCGACCAGAAATGTAATTATTATGGGATTCCTTATTATGAGTACGGGACAAAGGATGAGCTTGGCAAGTACAGTGGCAATGAGATGAGAACATCCATTGCGATACTTGACGAGGGATTCGGGAATCAGATCATAAAGTACATGAATGTAAATGAAAACATGGAGGTGTAACATTTGGCTAAAATCAGAGTACACGAATTATCAAAACAGTTAAACATTTCAAATAAAGATATCATAGATACACTTGGCGCAAAGGGAATAGAGATCAAGAGTCATATGTCCAATCTGGACGATTCGATGGTTGGAATAATTAAAGCTAAGTTTGGAGCAAAGACTGCGCCAAAGGCCGAGGCTCCAAAGGCTGAGACCCCAAAGCCTGCAGCACCAAAGCAGGAGGCTCCAAAGGCAGCGCCTAAGACAGAGCAGCCAAAGCCTGAGACAGCAAAGCCTGCTGCAGCGCCAAAGGCGGACGCGCAGAAGCAGAATCCTTCAAGGGATGACAATTCAGCAGCCAGACAGGGTTCTGGCAATCATGTAAGATTTGCCAGGGAGGACAGAAACGGCGGCAAGATGAATAACAACGGTAACAGAGTCAGATTTAACAACGACAGACAGGGCGGTTCAGACAGAGCCAGATTCAGCAACGACAGGAACCAGGGCGACAGAAATCAGGGTGACAGACCAAGATTCGGCAGAGATGGCCAGGGCGACAGAAATCAGAGTGACAGACCAAGAGTAGGCAGAGACGGTCAGGGCGACAGACCAAGGTTTAACAGAGATGGCGACAGAAACCAGGGTGACAGACCAAGATTTAACAGAGACGGCCAGAATGACAGACCAAGGTTTAACAGAGATGGTGATAGAAACCAGGGTGACAGACCAAGATTTAACAGGGACGGCCAGGGTGACAGACCAAGGTTTAACAGAGACGGAGACAGAAACCAGGGTGGCGGACGCTTCGGCAATGGCGATAGAAACCAGGGCGGAAGAGGCTTTAACAGAGATGGTGGCAACCGTTTCAGCAACCGTATCAATATGCCATTTGGCAAGGATGACGAGGATGACAGCCCAGCTCAGAAGAGAGCACCATTCAAGAGAGACCGCAAGGACTTCGATGCGAAGGAGATGCCGGGTAAGGATTTAAAGAGCCAGAACAGAGATAACTACAACAGAGATAAGAACAAGCCACGTAAGGGCAACAGAAGATCACCTGAGGAGGTCGAGGCTGATATCAGCAGACTTGCGAAGAATGTGAAGAACAAGCCACAGAAGAAGCAGCAGGCACCACAGGAGGATCCGGATGCAATCAGAACCATCACACTTCCTGAGGTTGTAACACTCAAGGAGCTGGCTGATGCGGTAAAGACTCCTGTAACAGCACTTATCAAGAAGTTGTTCCTCGCAGGTAAGATGGTCAATGTGAACTCAGAGCTTCCATTTGACGAGGCTTCAGAGATCGCACTTGAGTACAACTGTATAGCTGAGGAAGAGGAGAAGGTAGATGTGATCGAGGAACTCCTGAAGGAGGACGAAGAGGACGAGAAGGACATGGTTCCAAGACCTCCAGTAGTCTGCGTTATGGGACACGTTGATCACGGTAAGACATCACTCCTTGATGCGATCAGACAGACAAAGGTTACATCGGGCGAGGCTGGTGGAATCACACAGGCGATCGGTGCATCTGTTGTCGATGTAAATGGCCAGACTATCACATTCCTTGATACTCCTGGACATGAGGCGTTCACAGCGATGCGTATGCGTGGTGCACAGAGTACAGATATCGCTATCCTTGTTGTAGCTGCCGATGATGGTGTTATGCCACAGACAATCGAGGCTATCAACCATGCAAAGGCTGCCGGAATCGAGATCATAGTAGCGATCAACAAGATCGATAAGGAAAGTGCGAATATAGAGAGAGTTAAGCAGGAGCTCACAGAGTACGAGCTGATCCCAGAGGATTGGGGCGGTTCAACAATATTCTGTCCTGTATCTGCACATACTAAGGAAGGTATCGACAATCTCCTTGAGATGATCCTCCTCACAGCAGATGTGCTTGAACTCAAGGCAAATCCTAACAGAAAGGCAAGAGGTATCGTCATCGAGGCTGAGCTTGACAAGGGACGTGGACCTGTTGCAACAATGCTTGTACAGAAGGGAACTCTCCACGTTGGAGATTACATCGCTGTAGGAGCATCACATGGTAAGGTACGTGCCATGACCAACTCAAGAGGTGAGAGAGTTACAGAGGCTCTTCCATCAACACCTGTACAGATCCAGGGTCTCAACACAGTTCCTGACGCAGGTGAGATATTCATGGCAGTTGACAATGAGAAGGAAGCCAGAACCATATCAGAGACATACATCTCACAGGGTAAGGAGAAGCTTCTTGCAGATACAAAGCAGAGAATGTCGCTTGACGATCTGTACAGCCAGATCCAGGCCGGCAACCTCAAGGAGCTCAAGATCATCATCAAGGCAGATGTACAGGGTTCGGTTGAGGCCGTTAAGCAGAGCCTTTTAAAGCTCTCAAATGACGAGGTCGTTATCAAGTGCATACATGCAGGTGTAGGTGCTATCAACGAGTCAGATATAATCCTTGCATCAGCATCAAATGCCATCGTAATCGGTTTCAACATCAGACCGGATGCGAGAGCAAAGGATATGGCTGACAGCGAGGGCGTAGATGTTCGTCTGTACAGAGTCATCTACAATGCAATAGAGGATATTGATTCAGCAATGAAGGGTATGCTTGATCCTATATATGAGGAGAAGGTCATCGGACACGCAGAGATCAGACAGACGTACAAGGCTTCTGGTATCGGTGTCATTGCCGGTTCATATGTTCTCGACGGAACAATCAACAGAAACTGCAGCGTAAGGATCACAAGAGAGGGTAATCTTATATTTGAAGGAAAGCTTGCTTCACTTAAGAGATTTAAGGATGACGTAAAGGAAGTTAAGTCAGGATTCGAATGTGGTATGGTATTTGAGAACTTCCAGGACGTTGCAGAGGAAGATCAGATAGAGGCATACGAGATGGTAGAGGTGCCTAGAAAGTAGTAATAGATATGAGAAAAAACAGTGTAAAGAATAACAGGATCAACGGTGAGGTCCAGAGAGAACTCAGCAGGATCATCAGCCGTGAGATCAAGGATCCAAGAATATCACCTATGACTTCGGTCGTTGATGTGGTTGTCACACCTGATCTCAAGTTCTGTAAGGCATATATCAGTGTCCTGGGTGACCAGGATGCTGTTGATTCCACATTTGCAGGGTTGAACAGCGCAATGGGATATATCAGAAGAGAGCTTGCTCATTCTGTAAATCTGCGCAATACACCGGAGATAACATTTATCATGGACCAGTCCATAGAGTATGGTGTCAGTATGTCCCACAAGATAGATGAGGCTCTCGGAAAGCATGGCGATGCTGACGAGAGTACAGATGAAAACTCAGAGAGTGAAGATGAGTTTGAAGAGTAGGATATAATATGAGAATTTAAAAGGAGGTATATCATGAACGATCTTATAAGGGAGATAGAGAACGCAGACAGCATAGCCATAACAGGACATATCAATCCTGATGGTGACTGTATAGGTTCAACACTTGGAATGTATAACTATATTACAAGCAATTACCCTGACAAGAGGGTTCAGGTATATCTTCAGGAATTCCCGGATGTATTCATGTTCCTGAATGGTGCATCTACTGTAAAGCATGAGGCAGATGACGAGACCTATGATCTGTTTATGTCGCTTGACTGCGGAGATATGGACAGATTCACACCATTTGTCAGATATTATGAGACTGCGAAGAGAACTCTTTGCATAGACCACCATGTGTCTAACAAAGGCTTTGGTGATGTGTGCTATGTGGAAAGTGATGCATGCTCCGCTGCGGAGGCTATATTCAAGCTCCTGGATGAGAAAAAGATCAACCAGCAGTGCGCAGAGTGTCTGTATACCGGTATAGTCCACGACACAGGAGTGTTTAAGCACAGCAATACCACCAGAGAGTCCATGACCATAGCGGGAATCCTGATAGAGAAGGGAGCGAGACCAAGCTTTGTCATAGATGAGACATTTTACAAGAAGACGCTCACACAGAATAAGCTTCTGGGCTATGCGCTTCTCAACATGAAGCAGTTTGCAGATGGAAAGATAACCCATACACTTCTGACAAAGGAGGACTTTGACAGATTTGGTGCCAGCAAGATGGATACGGATGGAATCGTGGATCAGCTCAGACTGACATCAGGTACTGAGGTTGCTTTCTTCATGTATCAGGCTGGTGAGGATAATTACAAGATATCCCTCAGGGCAAATGATATCGTGAACGTGAGTGAGATCGCATGCAGCCACGGCGGTGGCGGCCATGTGAAGGCTGCGGGATGCAATATGTCAGGTGATCCGGAAAAGATAGTTGCGGAGATAGTTGCGGATATAGAGAAACAGCTTGGCTGATAAATTGCAGAAAAGATGTGATCTGGAACAGGTACTGATACAGCGGACTGATGTAAAAGACTTTGGATTGGATTTGAAATAGTTATGATAGATGGATTTATCAATATATATAAGGAGCAGGGGTTCACGTCATTTGATGTGGTGGCAAAGCTCCGTGGTATATTAAAACAGAAAAAGATAGGTCATACCGGAACTCTCGATCCCATGGCGGAGGGAGTTCTTCTTGTGTGTCTGGGAAGTGCTACGAAGATGTGCGACCTGCTCACTGAGAAGAACAAGACATACACATGTACCATGCTTCTCGGAAAGACAAGTGACACCGAAGACGTGACAGGAGTCATGACAGACGTGACAGATGTATATCCTGATGAGAAGACAGTCAGGGCTGCGGTGATGAGTTTTGTAGGCGATTACATGCAGATCCCACCGATGTATTCAGCCATCAAGGTGAATGGTAAGAAGCTCTATGAACTGGCAAGAGCCGGACAGGTCATTGAGAGGGATCCGAGACCGGTCACGATACATGGGATTACTATACAGTCAGTAGAACTCCCGAGAGTGACATTTGATGTGAGCTGTTCCAAGGGAACATACATCAGAAGCCTGTGCAGGGATATAGGAGAAAAGCTTGGCTGCGGTGCTGTGATGGAGAAGCTTGTCAGAACCGAGGTGAAGGGCTTTACTATAGAAGAAAGTCTGACGCTTGATGAGGTGGAGAAGGCAAGGGATGACGGGACACTCATGCAGCATATATTAACAACGGATAAGCTCATGCCGGATATACCGGAGCTTCATATAGCTGAGAAGGGTGTTAAGCTTCTGGCAAATGGAAATAAGCTCAGTGCGGATGCATTTGCCGAGAATAAGATACACAGGGATACCTATGTCAAGGTGTTCGATGAGAATGGAAGATTTGCGGCACTGTATGAATACAGCGATGAGAAGAGGCAGTATGTGCCGTTCAAGATGTTTCCGGTGAGCAATTAAGGACAGACAGTTATGATTCATATAAAGGACACGAAGAAGGTAAAACTGAATAGCACAGAGCGCACGGCGGTTGCCCTGGGCAAGTTTGATGGTATCCATCAGGGACACATGCTGTTGATAGAGCAGGTGTTGAAGCTTCAGAGACAGGGATATATGGGCGTTGTGTTCACATTTGACATGAGGGAGAATCATGTGTTTGATGTGAGCAATATGAAGACCATATACACATCTGACGAGAAGGCACAGGTGGTATCGGATACCGGAGTTGACGTCCTGGTTGAATATCCGTTTGACGATGCATTTGCGGCTACAGAGCCGAAGGCGTTCATCAGAGATGTTCTGGTGGACATGATGCGGGCCGGATATGTCGTGGTTGGAAGCGATTACAGATTCGGCAGAGACAGAAAGGGCGATGTGGATACCCTCAGAAGCTATGCGGACGAGTATGGATATAAGGTCATAGTCATAGACAAGCTGGAACAGGATGACGAGGTGGTCAGCTCAACTGTCATCAGGAAGAATATTTCTGAGGGAGATGTGAGGTCGGTCATTCCGATGCTCGGCAGACCGTACAGTATGACAGGTGAAGTGGTGTCCGGTAAACAGCTTGGAAGGACAATAGGAATACCGACTGCGAATATGCTGCCGGAGGAGCGCAAGCTGTACCCGCCGGCTGGTGTGTATGCTTCAAGGATCAGGATAATCCGGGGGAAGCATACGGGACATGAGGATCCTTTCAGAGTCTATATGGGAATCACCAACATAGGAGACAATCCTACAGTTAACGACAAGGGAAATATCACCATAGAGACGAATATCTTCGACTTTGACAGGAACATATATGGACAGGTCATCAAGGTGGAGCTTATCGAGCAGATCCGAGGTGAGAAGAAATTTGGAAGCCTGGATGAGCTCAAGGCTCAGATGGCAAATGACATAGAAACTTCAAAAAGAATACTTGCTAATAAAGTATTGGTAAAATAGCACAGAAAACATTGGTAATTATGCGCATAAATAATGACGGATTATTGGGTCGCATGAAGATGTTTTCTGTGCTATATTTTTAATAATAGGGTATTTTTTAGGAGGAAAAAGGAAGTACAAGGAGGAAAAGTAAAATGAGAAAGAAAGCAGCGAGCAGGATCCTGGCATATGTTCTCACCTTATGCATGATCATCGGCAGTATAACCTGGCCGGAGATCACAGCTAAGGCGGAGAGCATCACAAAGGATCTGAAACCGGACACCGGCTGGAAGACGGTGACTGCGGCAACAGATGAGTGGAGTGATTATGGAAAGGCGGAGATCAGATTTTCGCCTTCATCAGATCTGGCATCCATGAAGGCTATTGCGGATGCGGGATATAAGACGCTCAAGATCACATATGCGGTTGACACATTTACCGCTGCAAGTGGACAGAATGCGGGAGTTATGCCATTTGCGTCATATGGTTCTTCATGGTCGAATAATGACAAGTGGATAGATCTGTCCAAGAGCGGTCAGTTTGAGACCGTACTTGATCTGTCATCTATCAGCACAACAAGCACGGAGAAGGTGGCATTTGGAATACAGGTTGCCAATCTTCAGGAAAACAGCACGATCAAATTCAGGATCGTGTCAGCGGTTCTCTCAGGAACAAAGAGCACCTCTGGTGGTTCATCAGGGGAGTCAGGCGGTTCAGGCGACAGCGGATCAGGCAGTGCGGACCTTGATTCAATTGGAAACACAAGTTCAAGCGTAACCGCAAGTCTTGCTGATGGAGATGGAACAGCCAAGGGAGACGGCTACTACGAGACAGAGATAACGATAAATAACAAGAGCAATTCATACATAGCAGACTGGATAGCGGTGGCTGATGTGAGTGGCTCTGTAACTGCAGTTAAGGATTACAGCAGCTGGTCAGCCCTCAAGGGTGTATTCAGTGATGGAAAGCTGTACATATATCCAAACACATCCAAGAAGTCAGGTGCAGTAAATGCAGGTTCGAGCGTGAGCTATTCAAAGCTTGGCTACACAGGTACGGCAAACGGTGTGTCTATAACAGGTGTCAAGGTGTACTACAGCTCACAGTCAGGTGCATTTGACTCATTTATCGGTTCGCTTTCATCATCATCTGGCGGAGCCGGGGACAATACAGGTGAGATCAATACGGATGTTGAGTACAACTATGCGAAGCTTCTTCAGGAGTCACTGTATCTTTATGATGCGAATATGTGCGGAAGTGATGTATCTGCAAAGAGTGAGTTTTCTTGGAGATCAAACTGCCATACTGAGGATGCAAAAACAACATATAATGGAAAGACTGTGGATGTCAGCGGTGGATACCATGATGCGGGAGATCATGCCAAGTTTGGTTTGCCACAGGCATATTCGGCTACAGTTCTAGGACTTGCGCACATGGAGTTTGCTGAGGCATTTGCGGATACTGCTACAGAGGCACACTATAAGAGGATCATGGACAGATTCGTTGATTATTTCAAGAGATGCACAGTCCTTGGAAGTGATGGCTCGGTTCAGGCTTTTTGTTATCAGGTCGGTGACGGTGGAGTGGATCATGGTTACTGGGGGGCTCCTGAGAAGCAGTCATCAAGAAGTGGCCAGGTCACATTCACATCTGATTCAGATACATGTACAGACATTGTATCTGAGACCGCTGCGGCTTTGGCTGCTTACTATATTAATTATAAAGATAAGACGGCACTCTCATATGCAGAGAAACTTTTTACATATGCTGACACCAAGGCCAAGATGAAGAGTTCAGGTCCTGCGTATTCATTCTATCCGTCAAAGTCATGGGAGGATGATTATGCTCTGGCTGCGGCGCTCTTGTATAAAGCAACGGGTAAGGAAATATATGTAACTAAGTATAACAGCAGTGGAATCCAGAATCCAAATTGGGCTTTGTCATGGGATAATGTAGGTGCAGCGGCACTTCTCTATAGTCCAAATTCCAGCAAGAAGAGTATATTTATTGATAATCAGACAAGTCTTATATCAAACAATACAAAAACAGGTGATAATAACTATTGTCTTATAAATGATTGGGGATCTGCCAGATACAATACAGCACATCAGATGACAGGTCTTATATATGATAAGATGTATAACAAAAATGATTATTCAGCATGGGCGAATGGACAGATGAAATACATATTGGGCAACAATGCAGGATCAAAATGTTTCGTTGTTGGTTACAATAAGTACTCAGCTAAATATCCGCATCATAGAGCTGCCAGTGGATATCAGGGTTCTGTATCGGGAAATGCAACTACAAAGCAGGCTCATGTACTTGTTGGGGCACTGGTTGGTGGACCTGCGTCATCAAGTTCTGCCTATGTAGATAGTTCTGAGGATTATAATCAGAATGAGGTTGCACTGGATTATAATGCAAGCCTTGTGGGTGCAGCAGCAGGACTTTATCTGTATGTGAAGAACAGCGGAACAGATGAGGAGAAGGCAGTACAGAAGGTAGCTCCAAAGAGTGAAGTGTCGTCAGAGCTCAGGACGATAAGCGGGGAATCAGGTGGAGGCATGACAACAGAGGACGACACGAAGGATCCTTCAACTGGCTCAACCGGATCGACGGGCTCAACTGGCTCAACAACGGGTTCAACGTCTGAGAAAGACACAGAGACTCCGTCAGAGACACCAGCCGTAAAGGTTACAGGAATCTCATTTGACAAGACATACATAACACTTAATGTGGGCGACAGTGATGAGATCAAGGCAACGATAACACCTGCTGATGCAAAAGATACATCCCTTGTGTGGTCAAGTTCAGACAAGGCTAAGGTATCCGTACAGAATGGCAAGATAACAGCCCTCGCAGCCGGAACGGCGACTATCACAGCTATGGCTAAGGATGGCTCGGGAATAAAGGCGGCGTGTGTTGTCAAAGTGCGCACTCCTGGAAAGCTGTCATGCAGCAGTGCTGACAAGGCATGGACAGACCTCGTATATGGCTATTCGAATGCTGATCAGGCAGCAATAGAACTGACAAACTCCGGGGAGACAACCCTTTCAGATGTAAAGGCCGAGCTTAAGGATGGAACGGCATTCCAGATCGTTTCATCACCGGCAGGTCAGATTTCTGCAGGTCAGAAAACAACAGTAGTTGTAAAACCGGTAAATGGACTTGGTGCCGGAAGCTACAGCGATACACTGGTAATATCAACGGCAAACGGCTCAGCGAGCATAACTCTCAAGGCGACAGTGGCAAAGGGAGAAAATACCGCAGTTGTCACTCTGACAAAAACTTCAGTAACATCTGATTCGGTGGCCGTCAGCGGTCAGGTGTCAGGAGCAGCAGGCGAGATTGAGTATGCAATATCAGGCGATAAGAATATGGTTGAATCAAAGCTTACATGGCAGAATGGTGCTCAGTTTACCGGACTCAAGGAATTTACTACATATTATGTATATGGCAGGGTAAAAGAAACTGCAAATGTCAAGGCTGGTCAGATCAGCCAGGCACTTGAGGTGACTACACCTTTATCAGATCCTTTCGTAATTGACATCGGAAGACTGAATGACAGCAGATATGTTGGAGCATTCACAGACAGTGAGGAAAATCCAACTGTAAAGGTATCACAGTCTGGTGGAATCATATCAGTTTCATTTACCGAGAATAAGGATTACACGATCACAGGAAATGGTGAGGATGTAATTGTTGATACCGGAAATGCAAGCGGAATAACCGTGGACAATGCTACTGTAAAGAAGATCACGGTTCGTCCGGGCAATTCTGGAACATTTGTCATAAATGTAAGCGGAGAAAATAAGATTGCTGATGGTATAACATGCGTCAGCGATAACAGTAACGCAGCGGATGTAAAGGTATCTGGAAAGGATACATCTTCCAAGATATCAGCGACAACCCCGGGTGCGTCTGCGATCAAGACAGATGGAAATCTTGAGATAGACAACATACAGATAAAGTCCGATGGTAAGGGAATCGAATCTGCGGGAACTGTGAAGATAGCAGGTGGAAGCAACAGCATAGATTCTGTATCTTCGGCAATATCGGCATCGGATGTGGAGATCACAGGAGGCTCTGTTGATGCAAAGTCATCAGGACTTGGCGATGGGGAGTCGGTAATCTCAGCAGACAATTCTATCAAACTGGTTGGTGGAAGTGTTACGGCGGATGTATCCGGATCAACCGGTGGAAATTCATTTGGCGTAAAGTCAGATGATGGAACGATCATTGTTGATGGCGATGTGTCAATAGGTGGAGATCCAATTTATTCCAAGGATCCGGTAGACAGCAAGGGCGACAGTGTAACCATGGTAAAGGTTGTGTTCACAGATGAGAATGGCAGCCAGTTGTATGCGTCATCTGTAAACAAGGGATCAACTCTTGATCTGTCGAAAATAAATATCATCATGTCTGATGGTACTGATTACAAGACATCGAGGGCTGGATATGTGCTGGCATGGCAGGATGAAGCAGGAACAAGCTATAATGCTGATTCTGTATACGGCGCTGTATCAGAGGATATAACATTTAAGGCTGTATGGACATGGATAGTTGTGGATATAAGCGTTGATGCAAATATTATATTTGCGGCAACTGGAAATGCTTCGTACAAGACTACATATACAGGCGCAGCGATAAGACCGGCCGTAAAGGTTGTATCACGTGGAAGAACACTTGATGCGGGAACTGACTATATAGTTTCATATAGCAACAATACCAATTCCGGTACAGCAAAGGCAGTTGTCAAAGGTCAGGGCAGATATAAGGGCTCAAAGACTCTTACATTTGCAATAAACAAGCAGGCGATAAGTAAAGCCTCTGTGACAATCACAAAGTCGGCTGTATATACAGGCAAGGCTATAACACCAGCGGTGAAGGTGACTAGCGGTAAGCGGACACTCACAGCGGGCAAGGATTACAGAGTTGCATATTCGTCAAATAAAGACTTTGGCAAGGCAAAAGTTGTGATAATGGGAATCGGTAATTACAGTGGAACACAGACAAAGTATTTTGACATAACTGCGGCTGTTGGCAAGATCTATGCAAATGGAAATTACAAGTACAAGATCACAAATGCATCCCTGAATGGCAAGGGAACGGTAACTCTCGTATCTGTTGTCAAGAAGACCAAGACAGTTGTGGTTCCTGACACTATAAAGCTTGGTGGCAAGACATTTAAGGTCACAGCGATAGGAAAAGCGGCGTTCAAGAAGAATGTAAAGGTTACAAAGGTGACCTTGGGCAAAAACGTCAAGACTATAGGTGCCAAGGCGTTCTATGGATGTAAGAAGCTCAGGACAGTAGTGATAAAGAATACACAGATGACAGGAAAAACAGTTGGATCTGGTGCATTTACAGGGACATACGCCAAGATGACCGTCAAGGTTCCGTCGAAGAAGCTTAAGAGCTATAAGACAATCCTTCTGAAAAGAGGAGTGTCAAAGAAAGCAGTCATAAAGAAATAAAGGCTCAATAAAATAAAGAATAATTGGAGATCCGGGGTGGTTCATATGATCCCGGATCTTTTTTGTGCGTATGGGGGTGACCGAAGTTCGATTTGACATGGGTAAAAATATGTGTATAATATCGTTAGTGTTCTAATAATTAGAATTATAACTATCTGGAGAGGAGAATCCATATGGACGAACATACAAAATCCATACATTATCTGCTGATGGCGGATCATTTCATGGTGCAGAAGGCATTGCTGAGTCAGATAAAGGATACAGAGCTCACCATGGGACAGCCCAAGGTGCTGGACTATCTGAAGGATCATGATGGGGCGTGCCAGAAGGATATTGCAGCGGGATGTCATATAGAGCCGGCATCGATAACCGCTGTGTTGAGTGGCATGGAGAATAAAGGATATATACAGAGAAGTACAAAGTCAGGGGACAGAAGATCCCTGTACGTGTATTTGACAGATAAGGGCAGAGAGTATGTGGAGATGCTCAATAAGAAGTTTGACTTAGTTGAATCTGTGGCGCTGAGGGGATTTACAACGGAAGAGACGGAAGAATTGCAGTCACTTCTTGTAAGGGTGTACGATAATATGAAGGGCAGCGAAAAAGACAACAGAAAAGAGGAACGTAAGAGATGAAGAACATGAAGGTAAGAATTCCAATGTATTTCGTTGGATTGTTTATTATGACTATAGGAATTGCACTGTCGGTAAAATCCAATCTCGGTGTGTCGCCGGTGAGTTCCATACCATATACCATGACCTGTGTATGGGGAATAGAGATGGGAAAGGCTACGATCATATTCCATGCGGCACTTGTGCTTATACAGATCCTATTACTCAGGAAGCGGTTCAAGCCGATCAATCTGCTTCAGGTGGTCGTGGGAATCGTGTTCGGATATTTTACAACATTCTGCAATTACCTGGCTACATTTCTGCCGAGCACTGATAATATAGCGATGAGAATTGTGCTTATGCTTGTGAGTACTGTATTCATAGCGGTTGGAATCTTTTTCTATCTGCCGGCCAATCTTATTCCGCTTGCCGGAGAGGGTGTCATGCAGGCTGTATCAGAGGTCACACACATTGAATTTTCAAAGGTAAAGATCGGATTTGACTGTTCTATGGTGGCTGTGTCGGTCGTAACATGTCTGATCTGCATACATAGTCTTGGAAGTGTGGGAGCCGGTACGGTTATTGCCGCATTCCTTGTTGGATTCAATCTGGGTAAGTTAAATAAGGTATTTGGCGGAAAACGAGACAAACTTCTTGGAAAGCACACATACACTGAGAAGGAAGTTCTCAGGGAGAGAATTGACGGAACGAAGTAGCAAGAGATGTGTATGTTCCAGGGGACAAGGTGTTCCATATCTGATATTTTCCCTTCATAAATGGCTAGCCTGGTGAGTTTTATTTGTTTGCTTTTGATATTACGTGGTGTATAATTTAGCCATACAAATTTTGGTTTGTTGTATGTGCAAAGGAGAATACAAATGATAACAGGGGATTTGAAGAATAAAATAGACAGTTTATGGGACATATTTGCCGCGGGTGGACTTGTCAATCCACTTGAGGTTATAGAGCAGATAACATATCTTATGTTTATCCATGATCTTGATGATGTGGACAACAAAAAGGCAAAGGAATGCGAGATGCTAGGGCTTCCGTTTAGCAGTATATTTGCTGATGAGGTGAAGATAGGAGACAGAAACATTGACGGAAAGCAACTCAAATGGTCTGTATTCAGGGATTTTCCTGCTGAGAAAATGTACAGTGTCATGCAGGAATGGGTTTTCCCATTTATAAAAAATCTTCATAGTGACAAGAACAGCGCATATTCAAAATATATGGATGATGCCATATTCAAGCTTCCGACACCGATTCTTCTTTCGAAGGTTGTTGATTCGCTGGATGAGATATATAAATTGATGAATGAAATCCAGTCAGTTGACGTGAGAGGCGATGTATATGAATATTTGCTTTCAAAGATAGCACAGTCTGGAAGAAACGGTCAGTTCAGGACGCCGAGACACATCATCCGTATGATGGTTGAGATGATGGATCCGGCAGCAGACGAGATGATATGTGATCCTGCGTGTGGAACATCCGGTTTCCTTGTTGCGTCAGGGGAGTACCTCAGAGAAAAGAAGAAAGAAGACATCTTTTATAACAAAGCAAATAGAGATCACTATATGAATCATATGTTCTATGGATATGATATGGATAGAACGATGCTTCGTATAGGTGCTATGAATATGATGACACATGGTATAGATAATCCATGTATTGAATATAGAGACAGCTTATCAGATCAGAATAGTGATAAGAATAAATATACACTTGTTCTTGCAAATCCACCGTTCAAGGGAAGTCTGGATGCTGAATCAGTTTCAGCAGATCTTCTCAAGATGTGCAAGACAAAGAAGACAGAATTGCTGTTCCTTACATTGTTCATAAGGATATTGCAGGTAGGCGGCAGATGTGCATGTATAGTTCCGGATGGAGTGCTATTTGGCTCATCTGTAGCACATAAGGCAATCCGTAAAGAAATAGTGGAAAATCAGAAACTGCAGGCGGTCATATCCATGCCATCAGGAGTGTTTAAGCCATATGCGGGAGTGTCAACTGCGATACTGATATTTACAAAGACAGATCATGGCGGAACAGACAAAGTTTGGTTCTATGATATGACGGCAGACGGATACAGTCTGGACGATAAGCGAACACCGGTAAATGATAACGATATACCTGACATAATAGAGAGATTTGCGCATCTTGACAAAGAAAATGACAGAAAGCGAACGGACAAGTCATTCTTTGTGTCAAAGGAAGAGATAGTGGACAATGCTTACGACCTCAGCATCAATAAGTACAAGGAAGTAGAGTATACACCGGTAGAGTATCCGCCTACATCTGAGATAATGGCAAATATAAGAGATTTGGAGAGACAGATAAGTCAGGAAATGGATGAACTTGAGAAATTGCTGGCTGATGATAACCAGTAATTGATTGAAAATATTAGGAAAGGGGAAAACAAACTCGACTTTAGCAAATTCGTATTTGTATGAGTAAATGACAATCGAATATATGTTTGACATGAAAGCGGTTGGATGCTAATATAATATCAAAAGGTGCTACCGATAGACGGTTAGCCCTGATATGATGATTACAAAAAAGTAACCGCCAAGTTTTGTCAGGACCGGGCGGTTACTTTTTTGTCTTATTTCTTATCATTGCTCTTAGAGCCAACGGCATAACCAAGAGCAAAGCAAGTAATGCATAAGCTGATGATGGCTATAAAAAGTTCCGTTGTAAGCACAAGCACAAACTATATTTATTAAAGTGTCGAATTTGTAGAAATAAAGATATGGATATGATGTACATTGAAGATTGCTGTGAAATACTTGATTCAATGAGAGTGCCAATTACAGCATCTGACAGGGAAGAGGGAGATTATCCTTATTATGGGGCAAATGGTATTCAAGACCATGTCGCTGATTATATTTTTGATGATGAACTTGTATTACTTGCAGAAGATGGTGGTAACTTTGGCTCAAAAGAAAAACCTATTGCATATAGAGTTTCAGGAAAATGCTGGATCAATAACCATGCTCATGTTTTAAAGCCTAAGATCGGATTAGACGTGGATTATTTGTGTTATTCACTTATGTTTTATAATGTTGATGGAATGGTTAATGGAGCAACAAGGCAAAAATTAACACAGGCTGCTATGCGCAAGATGCAGATTCCCTCAAGGAGCATAGAAGATCAAAAGCATATTGTTGATGAGCTGAATAGAATTGTAAAGATAAAAGAACAAAGATTTTTAGAATTGCAGTTATTAGACAAGCTTATCAAAGCCCGATTTGTAGAGATGTTTGAAAACGAAATAGAATATAATAAAGTTAAATTGGAAGAAATTGCAGATATTGTTTCAGGAATAACTAAAGGAAGAAAAACAAAATGTGGGGAATTGCGAGAAGTGCCATATATGGCTGTTTCAAACGTAAAAGACGGATATATAGATTGGACAACTGTTAAAACAATATTAGCAACAGAAGATGAAATAATTCAGTATAAATTATTGCCAGATGATGTCTTAATGACTGAGGGGGGAGATCCAGATAAATTAGGAAGAGGAGCTATTATATCTTTGCCACCGAAAGATTGTATCCATCAGAATCATATATTTAGAGTACGATTAGATGAAACGCAAATATTGCCACGATATTTTGCTGCATATTTACAGAGTTCACAAGCAAAGACCTATTTTTTAAGAGCAGCAAAACAAACGACAGGTATAGCAAGTATAAATATGAGTCAATTAAGGGGATTGCCTACAATTGTACCACCTATAGAACTTCAATTAAAATACTCATTATTTAGTGAGCAAGTCGACAAATCAAAAGTTGTTGTGCAAAAGGCTCTTGATGAGGCACAGATATTGTTTGATAGTTTAATGCAGAAATATTTTGGATAATAATTTATAGCATATGTTTCTTAAAGTATAGAAATAAGAATTAAATAAGGTTTGACTGGTGAAGGATGTTGGTAGAATCTGGAAGGAGAATACGAACATGGAAGAAAAATTAGTCAAGATACTTAACGAGATGGCAGATTATCTGAATATATCTCAGATGAAGAAATTACAGGAGACGTTACTTAAACATTTGGCAGAAAACGAAGCAAAGACAGAAGAAATTCCTAATGTAGAATATTTGAAAATGTTTATTGACGCAAAGCAGATTGAGGGATGTTCTGAAAGAACTTTACAGTATTATCGTGTTACTATTGAACATATGCTTGGTAGTATTGAAACGCCTATCAGAAAGATAACAACTGACGAGATAAGAGGGTATCTTGTTGATTATCAGAAGGTTAATAATTGCAGCAAAGTAACTGTAGACAATGTCCGGAGAAATATGTCGAGCTTTTTTAGCTGGCTTGAAGAAGAGGACTACATATTGAAAAGTCCTATGAGACGAATACATAAAATTAAGACGAAACAGCCGGTTAAAGAAACTATAACTGATGAAATGATTGAAAAACTTCGTGATAATTGTACGTGCGTCAGGGATCTTGCCATGATTGACCTTTTGTATTCGACTGGTATACGAGTAGGCGAGCTGGTAGGTTTAAATATATCGGATATTGATTTTGAAGAACGGGAATGCATAGTATTCGGTAAAGGTGATAAAGAAAGAAGAGTTTATTTCGATGCAAAGGCAAAGCTGCATTTGCAAGAATATATAGAGAGCAGGACTGATGATAATCCGGCTTTATTTGTCACTCTTGATGCGCCACATGCAAGATTAAAGATAAGTGGAGTTGAGATAAGAGTTAGAGAACTGGGAAGAAAATTGAATATAGACAAGATACATCCACATAAATTTAGAAGGACAATGGCAACCAGAGCTATAGATAAAGGAATGCCGATAGAGCAGGTACAGAAGATATTGGGACACTCACAGATAGATACGACTATGCAGTATGCGATAGTTAATCAAAATAATGTAAAGGTATCGCATAGACGGTATATTGCGTGATGTATTTGTTGTGGATATATATTTATGATTCACAAACCTCAAATTCGTATTTGTAGATCAATGGAAGATGAAAGTTAGGATAGGTGATTTGACGAAAATACGAACGGGTAAGCTTGATGCCAATGCAGCTTCAATGGATGGTCAATATCCGTTTTTTACTTGTTCAAAAGAGCCTTTAAGAATATCAACATATTCATATGATTGTGAGTGTGTATTAGTTGCTGGAAATGGCGATTTAAATGTTAAGTATTACAACGGAAAATTTGATGCTTATCAGCGAACCTATATAATAGAGAATAACAATGTCGAAAAATTATATTTGCCATATTTGTATTATTTTTTAGAAACATATATTGAGGAATTAAGGAAACAAGCTATAGGAGGGGTTATAAAATATATAAAGATATGTAATCTTAGTGATGCAGTAATTGAGTTACCATCAATTGAGAAACAGAAAAAAATAGTTAAAATTTTAAAGTCTTCAAAAAAATGTTTAGATATGAGAAATACTCAAATGGCTTTTTTAGATGGACTTATCAAAGCCCGATTTGTAGAGATGTTTGGGGATGCTGTTGCTAATCCTAAAAAATGGCCCGTTAAGAAATTGAAGGATTTATCGGTTCAGATAAATAGTGGTAATACACCTAAAGGTGGATCTGAGAATTATGTCAAAGAAGGTATTGCATTTTTCAGAAGTCAGAATGTTTGGAAGAATCGCTTGGAAATGGAAGATATTGCTTATATTGATGCAAAAACTCATGCAAATATGAAGAGAAGTAGCTTAAAGCATGGTGATATCCTTATGACAAAGACTGGACGAATAAATACAGAGAATAGTTCTCTTGGGAGAGCGGCACTATATTTGGGTGAAGATGATATGGCTAATGTGAATGGACATGTATATTTCATTAGATTAAAGCCTGGGGTAAGCAATATGTTTGTGTTAAGGATACTTGTTTCACCAGAGTACGTTGATTTGATTAGAGGTGTTTGTGTAGGTGGAATTGATAAGAGACAATTGAATAAGGAACATATTGAAGATTTCCCGATAATTTGTCCACCAACTGATATGGTTAATGAGTATGTTAAATTTGTTTGTCAAGTCGACAAATCAAAATTGCTCTCGCTCATCAAACTACTGGAACAATTGATTACTTACCTATATAATGTGTTTATAATATACCGACAAGACAAAGGGGAGGAGGTAGAAAGACATGAATAATTTCGACTTCTTAAGGGATGAACCAAGATTTGCCGCATTTGCTGGGGTTGCAATATCGGCTGAGAGAATAATTCTTATAGATCCTGATATGTGTATACTCAATTGCCGCAGGGCTATGGAGTTTGCAATAAAATGGATTTATTCAGTTGAGACTTCACTTGAAACGCCGTATCAGGATAATCTTCACAGTTTATTGAATTCAGAGGACTTCAGAGATTATGTGGGAAATGACCTGTGGAGACGATTGGATTATATACGAAGAAAAGGCAACAGTGTGGCTCACAATAACAGGCGCCAGGGATTTGACGAGGCTATGCTTTGCCTGGAAAATCTGCATATATTTATGGACTTTATTTCATGTTGTTATGTACGGGGATATGAGCAGAGAGAATTTGATAGAAATGCCATATTGAACAGACGTGAAAATGCCAAGAAATCTAGGGAGAATGCTGAGAATGCAAAGAGCCAGCTCAAAGAACAGGAAGAGTTGATTCGTCAGAATCAGGAAGAGATTGAAAGACATAAGATAGATCTAAAGACATTGGCTGAGGAAAATGCAGATCTCAAGGAGAAGTTATCTGCACGCAGTCAGGTACAGAGGAAGCGTTATAAGCAGCATCCGCTTGATATATCTGAGTTCGAGACAAGGAAACTCTATATAGATGCTATGCTTGAGGACGCAGGATGGGTACAGGGATCAGACTGGATCGATGAAGTTGAAGTTGATGGTGTTCCTAGCAGGTCAGGAAATGGACGGGTGGACTATGTGCTTTATGATGATACACAGAGACCACTTGCTATTATAGAGGCGAAGAAGACATGTGTCGGAGTTGAGGCAGGCAGATATCAGGCGAAGGAGTATGCTGACAGCATTGAGAGAAAGTATGGCAGAAGACCTGTTATCTTCCTTACAAATGGGTTTGAGACACATATTATTGATGGACAATATCCAGAGAGAAAGTGTTCGTGCATTTACTCCAAGAGGGATCTGGAGAAGTGGTTTAATCTGAGGTCCATGAGGACAAGTCTCAGAAATGTAACAGTGGATAAGGCAATTGCCGGACGTTATTACCAGGAAGCGGCAATAAAAGCCGTGTGCGATGCATTTGATCAGAAGAACAGAAGAAAAGCATTACTTGTCATGGCTACAGGTTCTGGTAAGACACGAACGGTGATAGCACTTTGTAAGATACTGATAAATGCCGGATGGGTGAAGAATATTCTATTTCTGGCAGATAGAAATTCACTTGTCACGCAGGCTAAGCGTAGTTTTGTGAATATGCTACCTGATTTGTCCTGCACGAATCTGGTGGAGGAGAAGAATAATTATAATGCAAGATGTGTATTTTCCACATACCAGACCATGATCGGATGCGTTGACAGTGCGAGTGACAAGGATGGAAGAATATTTACCTGTGGACATTTTGATCTTATCATATGTGATGAGGCGCACAGGTCAATATATAACAAGTATAAAGATATATTCACTTATTTTGATGCACCGCTTGTGGGACTTACGGCGACACCGAAGGATGAAGTGGACAAGAATACTTATGATGTATTTGAACTTGCAAATGGAGTTCCTACATATGGCTATGATCTTGCACAGGCTGTTGAGGATGAATATCTTGTTGATTATATGACAATTGAGAGCAAGGTAAAGTTCCTTGATGAGGGAATTGTATATGAAGAACTTTCGGACGCAGATAAGGAAGAGTATGAGAAAACATTTGTGACAGAGTCTGGGGATGTACCGGATAAGATAGAGTCCGCTGCGCTTAATTCCTGGTTATTCAACAAGGATACAATAAGAAAAGTCTTACGTGTATTTATGGATAAGGGAATCAAGATAGATTACGGGCAGAAGATAGGAAAAACAATAATATTTGCAAAGAATCATACTCACGCAGAGAAGATATTTGAGGTTTTCAATGAGGAATATCCGCATCTTGTTGGGTACGCGGAAGTTATAGATAATCAGACAAAATTTGCGCAGAAAGCAATAGATGATTTTTCGGATCCTAAGAAACTGCCGCAGATAGCCATATCAGTTGACATGCTTGATACGGGAATAGATGTTCCAGAGATACTCAATCTGGTATTTTTCAAGAAGGTAATGAGTAAGGCAAAATTCTGGCAGATGATAGGAAGGGGAACCAGACTTTGCGAAGGACTGCTGGACGGCAAAGATAAAAAATTGTTCTATATATTTGATTTCTGTAGTAACTTTGAGTTCTTCAGGGTAAAGAAAAAGGGCAAAGAGGCTGTAAATGTGATGCCTATACAGGGTGCGATATTCCAGAGAAGATTTGAGATAGCGTATAAGCTGCAGTCACTTACTGATAGGGACGACAGGGTGAATTTCTTCTTGGAAAAACTGATATCTGACATGAGCAGTGAAGTGCAGAGATTGTCGAGGGATAACAGGGATAATTTTATAGTAAAGCAGCATCTGAGATATCTGGATAAATACTCGGATGAAGTAAACTACCAGAGTATAACGTTCCCTGATGTCAATGTCGTAAAGGAAGAAGTATCGCCTTATATTATGGCAGATGGTGATGAGCCGAGTGCTTTGAGATTTGATGCGCTTATATATGGCTTGGAGCTTGCACATGTGGTGGGAAAGAATGACGAGAGAGCAAAGAGAGATCTTATAAAAAGGGCTAATGCACTTTCAAGACTTATAGGAAAACATATTGATGAGATTGATCGCAGAAAAGAAATCATAGATAAAGTATTGTCGGATAGCTATGTAGATGGTGCTGGAATTATAGAGTTCGAAGAGATAAGGACAGGACTTAGGGATATCATGAGCTTTATAAAAAGCACAGTACAAACATACGACACTAACTTTGATGATGATATCCTATCTACTGACTGGCATGAATCAGAACTTGAGAACGATGATCTGAAGAATTATAAAGCAAAGGCTGAATTCTATATAAAACAGCATCAGGATAATATTGTAATTGCAAAACTCAAGACAAATAAGCCCCTTACTACTGGGGATGTGAAGGCACTTGAGGATATCCTTTGGAATGAGATTGGAACGAGAAAGGATTATGAGGGTGAGATCGGTGACAAGCCTCTTGGTGAATTTGTCCGTGAGATAGTAGGGCTTGATATGAACGCTGCAAAGGAGGCGTTTAGTGAATATCTGAATGAAACAAATTATGACAGCAGGCAGATATACTTTGTCAATCAGATAGTTGAGTATGTGGTACACAATGGAATGATAAAGGATATGTCAGTGCTGATGGAGTCGCCATTTACAGACAGGGGAAGTATAACGGATATATTTAACGCGTCTGTATGGATGGGCATAAAGAAAGTAATAGATCAGATAAATGCAAATGCTAATGTGGCTTAGCAGACACTATTATTCAATATATGCAATTTTTGCACAAGTTGAACATTTATTTCAGTATGTGCAATTTCTGCACAATGTGAATATACATATAACAAGATTTCGGGGGAATCACATGACTTTATACATGAACATAAAACAGCTCGGCAAGCGGAAGAACACAGTGCACAAGGTCCCGTTTGAATACGCAAATGTACCGGGCACACTTAGAGAACTCATAACAGAGACAGTAAAGATCTGCGTGGCACAGTACATATCCCGCATGGATCGCGGCGATGCAGTGCTGACAGATGAACAGATCGATGATATGGGAAGAATAGGAAAGATAGCGTTCGGGATCGTCTATGGGGAGAAGAAACCGGATGTGGATGAAGCAGTGAAGACAGCCATTCAAGGATTTGAGGATGGGCTGTTCAGAGTGTTCCGCGGTATGGATGAATTAACGGAGCTGGACAGGGAAGAGAAGTTTAACGAAGGGGATGAGATCACATTTATCCGCCTCACAATGCTGGCGGGCAGAATGTGGTAGAACATAAAGAAAGGGGTTACAATGGCGGAGGACAAGAAGACAAGACTTGAGCTTGAGGAGCAGAAGAGGATCGCAGATGAAGTGAGAGAGGTATTTGACGAGAATTCTATGA